>Ga0187827_10000341_pt1 | contig 74227 bp, 64 predicted proteins | sample ETNtaG_39_FD_167969 | JGI IMG/M metagenome (GOLD analysis project Ga0187827, IMG submission 167969) | Marine microbial and viral communities from oxygen minimum zone, Eastern Pacific Ocean - ETNP2014_SV_150_PacBio MetaG (Illumina Assembly) | ecosystem: Environmental > Aquatic > Marine > Hypoxic... | reverse complement strand
TTTTTTTTAATAGAATATCCCTGGAACAAAGGCTTGCAGCCTCGTCGACGAATCAAGTTACTTTTTCTACTCCCTGCAACAGCATGGGTTTTGGCTTGGACCGTTTTTCCCTTTTTTTATGGTCTATACCTCTCCTTTTTCCATATTGATTTTGGTAGTGAGGACCGTTTCATAGGTTTAGGGAATTATTATCGTTTTTTTTCTGACGATAATGCTCTCAATGCTGTAGAGGTCACTTTTTTGTTTGTCATCGGAAGCGTCACCATTCAAGTCATAATGGGACTTCTCTTGGCCTTGATGGCAAACAGGCCATCTTCTTCAAGAGGTTTCGTAAGAACCCTTTTGATTCTTCCACTATTTGCTACTCCGGTTGCAGTAGGTTTTTTGTTTTTTACAATTTTTTATGAAGAAGGCGGGTTGATCAACGGAATCCTAGGTATCAAAATACCATGGTTGTCTTCTCCAACTTATGCCTTAAGTGCTGTGATCATTGCAGACACATGGCAGTGGACTTCTTTTTGTTTCCTGATTCTCCTTGCAGGTCTTCAGAGCATACCGGATGAGGTTTATGAAGCCGCCTCCCTCGAAACAATGAATCGTAGAAAAATTTTCTGGCACATCACTCTGCCCTACCTCCAGCCCACCCTGGTGCTTGCAATTCTTTTGCGGATTACAGAGGCATTCAAAGTCTTTCCCATTCCCTATACCCTTACTCGAGGCGGGCCTGGAAATTCAACTTTGGTGATGCCGATGTATGCTCATCGAGCAGGTATGAGGTACTTCGATTTTGGTTATTCGTCTGCCATCTCATTCATGACCTTTATTCTGGTCATGTTCTTTATCATTTTTCTTTTCCGATCCATCCGCCAGGCTTATTGAAAAATTGAGCATGAAAGGACCATTCATCGGATTTCAACTGGCAAGGAAACTGGAAGGATACGGTTTTCAAATCTGTCTTTTAGGTTCCGCTTTCATTGCATTTCTCCCGTTTTACTGGGCGATTACAATCAGCATCCGCAATCCGATTGAAACCTTCACGGTGTCAGGGCTTTCCGTTCCTTTTATCCAATTTCAGCCCACACTGGCTTCATGGATTGAAGAGTTGTCCATAGGTGAAGCACAGCGCGCTCTTCTCAACAGTTCAGTCATTGCTCTAGGCACGGCATTAGGCCTGATGCTCTTGGGCACGCCCGCTGCTTATGCCCTTGCCCGTTTTCGTTTCAGGCGGCCCAACAATCAGAACCTGACGATCTGGTTCCTATCTCAAAGGGTGCTCCCCCCTATCGTCACCGTGGTCCCAGTTTTTATGATGATGCGACAACTTCATCTCCTGGATACCCGATTAGCCCTTGTGATCGTGAACATCACCTTCAACCTTCCCCTAGTCGTCACAATCATGAGACAAGGTTTTTTAGACATTCCGATTGAGCTGGAAGAAGCAGCACTGGTAGATGGCGCCAACCACGGCCATGTTTTCTGGCATATCTCTATGAGACTTGCCATACCATGTCTGATGGCGTCTATGCTGATTTCGACCGCCTACACCTGGAATGAATTCCTGTTTGCTCTCACCATCAGTTCACGAGAATCCATCACCGTGCCCGTTCACATGGCCGGGGCAGCAGGGACCAGGGGCATTCAGTTCTGGTTTGTCGGAGTCAGGGTATTGATTGCAATGGCCCCTCCTGTAATTCTGGCATTATTGGCCCAACGCTATATCGTCAGAGGGCTTACGGTTGGAGCATTGAAGGGCTAAACCTATTTGAAATGGAGTATCATGGCTTTTAATTCATTTTCAATAAACATTTAATCTTAAGGATTGATCAGAATGGAAAAATCACTGGATAAAAAACTGGATAAAATTCGCAACGGCAACTATCAAAAAACAGACTTTATCATTGCTGATGCCAAAGATGGTGATATGGGTGGTGGAGTCTTTGCTCCCGGGCCAGTGCTGGAGAATCCTGAAAAGCCCAAACCCTATCAGTCCTACCTGCAGGCGATGCGGGAAATGACCGATAGCGGGCTTGTAGACATCATGCTCATGTCCTCATCATCAGCTGAAATCCTGACTGATGAGAAGATCTTTCAAAATTCAGCAGTCACTCCAGCGGTTCGATACAACGATACCACCGATGTCTGGGGACAGCGTCACTCCAACTACAAGAAATTTCCCTCCAGAAATTTTAGAACGGCTCACCTGAGCAGCGTTTCGGAATTCATCGACCTTGGACTCTATTCGATCACCTTTTCCAATGATTTGGAGAAAGACCTTGAATCTCTGTGGGGTTTTAGAACATTCCTTGAGGATCTGGCCAATAATGATTTACGGTATTTTTTGGAGGTCTTCAATCCACAGATCGACATTGGAATTGCCCAAGAAAAGGTTCCTCAATATGTCAATGACTGCATCCTTAAATGCCTCGCAGGCTTAACCAGGAAAGAGCGTCCATTATTCCTCAAAATGCCATTTAACGGGCCTAGGGCCATGGAAGAGCTATGCAACTACCATCCTGAAGGATTGATCGTTGGAGTACTTGGAGGAGGAAAGGGAACCACAAGGGACACTTTTGAACTAGTACGTCAAAGTGAGAAATATGGAGCTCGGGTCGCACTTTTTGGAAGAAAAATCAACTTGGCAGAGTCTCCCATTAACCTGGTTGGATTAATGCGTTCGGTGATTGAAGGAACGTTGGGGTCATTGGAAGCAGTTAAAGAATACCATGCCCGTCTTGCCCAAGAGGGAATTTCTCCTAAGATCCCAATCGAAGAAGATCAAAAAATCACTGAAAAGGTTTTATTGGATGATGCCTCATAAAAACAAATGCTCTATAATGCTAGTGAATAGGTTCAAAAAATGAGGATGGAGCACCTGAAATAGATATTTTGACCAAACAAAAAATAATCGTTGCTGGGCACCTTTGCCTTGATCTACATCCTGATTTAAAACAAATACCCTCAAAAGCATTAACCACTCCCGGTAAAGTTTTTGAAATTGGAGAGTTGAGCATAAGCACCGGCGGCTCCGTTTCAAACACCGGGATAACCCTTCACAAGCTTGGAGTGGACACTTCTTTGCAGACTTGTGTAGGGGATGACATGGTGGGTCAAATGATATTAGAAAAGATTAAAACCCATGACCCAAAGCTCATTCAAAACATAACCAAACTGAAAAAACATTCTGGATCCTACACACTTGTGTTCTCCCCTGAAAACCAAGATAGAACACTCATTCATTACCCTGGAACGAATGAAGTTTTTGGAATACAGCATCTAAATTTTGATCATCTCAAAGATGCTAGAATTTTTCATCTTGGATACCCTCCTTTATTACCACAATTGATTTCAGACGACGGGCAGGAGCTTGAAAAGTTGTTTTCAAGAGTAAATGAAGAAGGCCTCATTACTTCACTTGACCTTTCGTTTCCTGATCCTGATGGAAATACATCTGACGCAAATTGGACAAGAATCCTGGAACGTGTTCTTCCTCATGTCGATATTTTCCTTCCCAGTATTGAAGAAATCGTCTTAATGCTTCGTAAATCAGATTATGAGAAATGGAACGGCTCCATCCTGCCGAATATATCGAGTCTGTATTTGCAAGAACTGGCTCTTGAAATCCTGGATTCAGGGGTAGCTATCACTGGATTCAAACTTGGAGACCTGGGCATGTACCTGCAAACTTCTCCAAATTTAAAACATTTTCGAAATTTGGAGACGAGTGTTGACAAATTGAAATGGAGCGGGATCAAAATGTGGCATCCTGCATTTCAAGTTGATGTGCAAGGAACTACTGGTGCAGGTGATAGCTCGTATGGAGGGTTTCTAACGGAAGTCCTGTTAGGTTCTGATCCTCTTGATGCCCTGAGGATGGCATGCGCCGTTGGTGCCTGTTGTGTTGAACAAGCCGATTCTGTGAAAGGAGTCCTCTCAAGAAATGAAACCCTGCACCGAATCGAACAGGGATGGTCGGTCTCTTCGAAAACCCTTCCGTGATGAAGGGGTTTGATCATGGAATCGCTTTTTCTCAGATTTTACAGTTACGATGATTTCTGTAGGAATTCTGGCTAACCCTGCTTCTGCCCGGGATGTACGCCGCCTGATTGCACATGCATCGACGGTAACGGTCGCGGAGCGTTGTTCCATGATCCAGCGTGCGTTGATCGGACTTGCCAGGATGGGAGTAGACCGTGTCTTGATCATGCGCGACCACGGCGGAATAGCCCAAGGCCTTGAACTGGCCCAAAAAAACAGAAGAAAAGACCAACCCCTGCAGTGGCCTAAGCTTGAATATCTTGAAATGGAGGTGGGCGGAGAGGCAACTGATACTCTGAATGCAGTCACGATGATGTGTGAACAGGAGTGCCGTGTCATCATCGTTCTTGGAGGAGACGGGACCCACCGCCTGGTGGCCCATGCATGCGGAGAAATTCCACTAGCCTGCATTTCCACTGGCACCAACAACGTCTTTCCAAAATTTATTGAATCGACTGTTGCCGGGATGGCTGCAGGTGCTCTTGCTGTCAAAAAAGTCCAACAAGAATTGGTTTGCCTGCGCAACAAACGCCTGATGCTTGAAATCAATGGGAAAGCACAAATCCCGGCCTTGGTGGATATCTGTGTTACCAGTGAAGATTGGATTGGAACTCGAGCGGTATGGAGGCCAAAAGATCTCCGCGAACTTTATTTATCCTTTGCCGAACCAGGTGCAATCGGCCTTTCTTCCATCGGAAGCCTGGTGCTTCCGCGAGCACGTGAATTGGATGAAGGTCTTGAAATCATGATGGAACCCTCATCAACGAACGGGATAAAGGTTGAAGCCCCTATAGCACCAGGCCTGATTACTGAAATAAATGTAGATTCTTGCAGGCCTCTTAGACTCGGAGAACCAAAGTCGATTCGAATCCCCAAAGGCACCTTGGCCTTGGATGGAGAAAAGGAGATCGAGTTCAATGCTGAAGATCAGGTCAAAATAACTTTAGACCCTTTGGGACCATGGAGCATCAATGTCGACAAAATCATGGGAATGCTTGCAAAAAATATATAATATACTAAATGTTAATAGTGAGCACATGCATCCATCAACCCGGAAAAGAATTATCTTTTCCTCTATTTTGAAACTCATTCCTCAGGAGGAGCTATGCTTGATTTGAATCGTGAACGTTTGCTTCAGGCTTACGAAACCATGAAAACCATCCGCGAATTCGAAGAGCGTGTCCACATTGAATTCGCCACAGGAGAGATACCAGGTTTTGTCCACCTTTATGCTGGGGAAGAAGCATCCGGAACCGGAGTGTGTATGCATCTTGATGATCGGGATTCTATCGCCAGCACCCATCGTGGTCATGGCCACTGCATTGCCAAAGGAGTGGAGGTCAAAGGGATGATGGCAGAGATATATGGCAAGGATACAGGGACCTGCCGAGGAAAAGGAGGTTCGATGCACATTGCGGATTTAGACAAAGGCATGATGGGGGCCAATGGAATCGTCGGTGGAGGTCCTCCTCTGATCTGTGGAGCCGCTTTGGCAAAGAAGACTCTAAAGACCGGTGGAATAGCCATCGCATTTGTTGGTGATGGAGGTTCAAACCAGGGAACCACTTTTGAAAGCCTGAATCTGGCCACCATCTGGAATCTACCTTGTATTTTTGTCGTTGAAAACAACGGTTATGCAGAATCAACCTCAAGCAAATGGTCGGTTTCCTTGAGTGGAAATGCTACGGACCGTGCTGCAGGTTTTGGAATGCCGGGAGTCGAAGTTGACGGGCATGATTTTTTTGCGGTTTATGAAGCTGCTGGAGAAGCCATTGAACGCGCCCGAAACGGAGGTGGTCCAACCCTGCTTGAGTGTAAATTGAACCGCTATTATGGTCACTTCGAAGGAGACGCCCAAACCTACCGCCCTCAGGACGAGGTCAAAAACATTCGGGAAACGAAGGACTGTCTGGAACTTTTTCGAAAAAAAGTAACATCCGACGGTATTGTCGATGTTTCAGATTTGAACGCCATTGATCAAAAAGTGATGAAATTGATAGAGGAATCTGTTGTGGAAGCCAAAGCGGCTCCCAATCCTGCTGAACAAGAACTGCTGACCGATGTCTATGTCAGTTATTGAACAAGAAAAAAATCTTAAATTCTAATACCAGGAGAAAACATGGCACGTAGAGCAACTTTCCAGAAAGCCATCAACGAGGCACTTGAACAGGAAATGGAACGTGACAGTAGCGTGATTATTATGGGCGAAGATGTGGCAGGTGGAACTTATACGGAAGGAGATTCCGATGCATGGGGAGGTCCTTTAGGAGTTACCCAGGGGCTTTATACCAAGTTTGGTGATCGCGTGATGGACACACCAATCAGTGAATCCGCCTTCATTGGAGCTGCGATTGGAGCAGCAACCTGTGGCTTAAGGCCCGTGGCGGAATTGATGTTCATCGATTTCATGGGGGTCTGTTTCGATCAGATTTTCAACCAGGCAGCAAAATTCCGTTACATGTTTGGAGGAAAAGCCGAAACTCCGGTGGTCATCCGAACCATGATCGGTGCTGGATTCAGGGCCGCAGCTCAACATTCACAGGGACTTTACCCGATTTTCACCCACATCCCCGGACTGAAAGTCGCAGTACCCTCCAACCCCTACGATGCAAAAGGATTGCTGATACAATCCATCCGGGACAATGACCCTGTCATTTTTTGTGAACACAAGATGCTGTATGACATGGAGGGAGACCTTCCGGAAGAACCTTTTTCGATTCCATTTGGAGAAGCGAATTTCATACGTGAGGGAGATGATGTGACCATAGTTGCCATTGGACGCATGGTTCAGATGGCCTCTGAAGCCGGGGATGCTTTGGCACAAGACGGGATTCAGTGTGAAATCGTGGATCCTCGGACAACTTCACCCCTGGACGAAGATTCGATCCTCGAAAGTGTGGAGAAAACAGGACGGTTGGTAATTGTTGATGAGTCCGGTCCTCGGTGCGGGATGGCAGCTGACATCGCCTCACTTGTGGCCACCCAGGCCTTTGATGACTTGAAGGCACCGATTCAAACCGTAACCCCTCCACATACTCCAGTGCCTTTCAACGATTTTCTGGAAGATCTCTACATTCCAGATACAGAACGGGTGGTCAAAGCCGTCAGAAATATCGTGAAAGGTAATTAAGATGACGAATGGGAGTATCCTGCCCCTGACCATGCCCAAGTGGGGCCTGGCCATGAAGGAAGGCAAAGTGGGAGAATGGCAAATTCAAGAAGGGATTGAATTAGCATCAGGAGATGAAATCCTTGAGGTTGAAACGGATAAAATCACCAGTGCGGTGGAATCACCCCATAACGGAATCTTGCGCCGACAAGTTGCATCGCCGGGTGAGGTCCTGCCTGTGGGAGCACTCCTTGCAGTCATTGCAGAAAACGAGGTTTCTGATGCATTCATCGATTCTTACATTGAAGATTTCCAGAAGAGTTTTGTGCCTGTAGAAAGTACGACAGATGACCATGGACCCAAACCACAAAATCTGGAGACCAATTCAGGCAGAATCCAATATTTGAAGCAGGGTGACGGGGGAGCACCTGCCATTCTGCTCCATGGTTTCGGTGGGGATTTGAACAACTGGCTTTTCAATCATCCTGCTCTGAGTACAAATCATAGCGTTTATGCCTTCGACCTGCCGGGACACGGAGGGTCCATAAAAGAGGTGGGAGACGGAAGTGTGTTGTGGATGGCCAATGCCGTTCTTCAAGCCGCTTCCAGACTGGGGATTGAAAACGCCCACTGGGTGGGGCATTCCCTGGGAGGTGCCATCGCCATGCAAGCCGCCACAATCGCTCCCGAATCGATGAAAAGTCTGACATTGATCGCCAGCGCTGGATTGGGATCCGAAATCAATTCGGCATACCTGAAAGGCTTCACCGAAAGTCAAAGCCGACGTGAACTGAAGCCTCATGTTCAACAACTTTTTAATGATCCTGGTCTTGTCACCCGACAGTTGCTTGAGGACCTCCTCAAATTCAAACGCATCGACGGGGTGCAAGGTGTCTTGATGAAGGTCATGAACGCATTTGTTGACAAAGATACTCAGATTTCTCAATGGCGAGATGTATTAAATAATGAAGTACTGAAAACCCTCGTCATTTGGGGTGATAAAGACAAAATTCTGCCATCCGATCATGCACTTGAATTGCCTTCACAGGTTCAGGTTGAAATTCTTGCTGATTACGGTCACATGGTACAGATGGAAGCGGCTTCGGAAGTGAACCGCATCATCCTTGAGTTTTGGAATAACTGACTCAATTTTTGCCTTAAACCCTAAAAACCCATGCGCTGGAAAGGGCTTATACTTTTCTGGCTGCTGGTTCTCGTTTCCGGAGTTCTGATGCTGGCTTGGTTTCAGCACCGGATGATTTATCATCCGCGATCATATGGATCGTTTTACCACCAGTATTTCACAGGGAGCCTGCAGAGGGTTTCGTACCAGACTCCGGAGGGCAGTCAAACCTCCTTCTATCAACCCCCACCCGATGGTAATCATCCTGAAGCCCTTTGGATTCTTTTCGGAGGCAATGCCTCACTGGCACTTGACTGGATGTGGCTTGTGGAAGTTGCTTCCAAACCTGGTCTAGGCTTCCTACTCATCGATTATCCAGGATACGGAGACTGTGACGGAAGCGCATCCCCTGAAAAAATCATTGCTTCCAGTGAAATAGCATGGGACTACTGGCAGGAAATATACGGAAACACTGAAATACCACGCCTCGGGATTCTAGGGCATTCACTTGGTGCTGCTACGGCTCTGCAACTGGCTGAAAGGATCCCAGTGGACCGCGTGCTCCTCCTTTCCCCCTTCACCAGTGTTGCTGACATGGTCAGGAAGATGTTTGGCGCTTGGCTCGTCCCTCTACTAAGGCACCGTTTTGAAAACATGGGACCCCTCCTGCAGTTATTGCAAAGGGAAACACCTCCAGCCATCACCATTATTCATGGAACCCGTGACGAAGTGATCCCAGTGGAAATGGGACGTAAACTCGCAGCTCTTGATCCCCAACGCATCCGTTACCATGAATTGCGACATTCCCACCACAACACCATCCTCAAGGATGCCTTGCCCATGATCCTGCAGGAAATCCATTCGATTCCAGGTTTGGAATCTGAAAATCAATGAAACCGTTACGTTGATCTGGATCTCTTTTTTCACTCAAGGCATGATGAGTGGTTTAAGACGATCACCAACTAAGAAAATGAAGATCATGAGTGAATTCAAAGGGACACCAATGGATCAGTTGAAGAAGTTGATGGAAAGGCTTCGGCATCCCACTGAGGGCTGCCCATGGGACAGGGAGCAGACCTTTGAAACCGTGGTCCCTTATACCATCGAAGAAGCCTATGAAGTCGAGGATGCGATCGCCAGGAAAGATCCCGAAGCCATCCGAGAAGAATTGGGGGACCTGCTGTTACAGATCGTTTTCCATTCAAGAATGGCAGAAGAAGCCGGCCTCTTTAATTTCGATGCTGTGGCAAAAACCATCACGAGTAAAATGATCGAACGCCATCCTCATGTTTTTGGAAAGGAATCAGAAAGAACTCAATCCTTCCACAGTCAAGCATGGGAGGATCAGAAAACCCGTGAAAGAAAAAAAAACAATGGAAATTCAGGAACGCTGGATGGGGTGGCGCTGGCTCTTCCTGCCTTGATGCGTTCTGAAAAACTGATCAAACGTCTGAAACGAGCGGGATTGGACCCAACGAACATTCAAACTCTTCAAAAAAAGTTGGAAGAAACATTTCAAGAAAAAAAAGATTTTACTGAATCAGAAAACGATGGGGGAAAAATAAATGAGGAGTGGATCGGGCAAATGTTTTTCCTGCTCAGCCACCTGGCAGTTCACCTCGGCGTTGATTCAGAAAAATCTCTGAGGGAAACCAACCGGCGTTTTGAAACGCATGTGGAACATTTTGAAAAAAATATTACGATAACAAATGATGGATTATTTACAAAGACGGACGAAGACTATAAATCAAATCATCCATTGATGTATGTAAATTTTATGCAGGATGATTAAAATTCATTGAGCTTTTATCAAAATTATTAGACATCAATGTATTTAGTTCTCATTTTTCGAACTGGATTTAAGATTTCTAGATTTCCTGATAAAACTTTATTTCCTTCGGGAAAGGGTGGTTTTCTTGTAATTCCAATTTTTTCTAAAACTTCATCACTCTGATAATAGCATTCGTAAGTTATCAGAGTTAATTCATTTAAAAATTCATTATTCTCCTGATGGAGGTCTTCACATAACGACAAGGTGTTTGATTCGCTTAATTCTTTAAATGAACAGGAATACCTTTTTTTTGACAAATCGTTCAGATTTTCAAGTTCGTTAGAAATGATTTTAATAAAATCAGGATAGTATTTTTCTAAAAAATCGAAAATATTTATTCCATCAGCACCCGGTAAATTTTTATGTTTGTCTGAGGGGATGATTAATTTTAAAATTCTATTGAGACAAAGTAATTGATCTTTATTCAAGGTTTTGCTGCTCATGATTTTAAGCAAATATATTAGTAATATTATTTTTTATCTGTTCGGAAACATACAATGCTAATGCTTGAATGGTGGTGGTGGGATTGACTGCCCCTGAGGTAACAAAAATACTACCATCAATTATAAACAGGTTTTTTACATCATGGGATTGTCCCCATTCATTCACCACTGATTGATTTGGATCTAATCCCATTCTCGCCGTTCCCATGTTGTGCCACCCAGATTCTCTCACCTGACCGTGAGAAAAGATTTCTATTGCCCCAGCCTCTTTAAGAGCAATTTTTGCTTGCTCTATACCATGACCCAACATCTTCTCACTGTTATCACTCAATTTGTAATATATCTTTGGCGCTGGAATACCATGGCAATCCTTTAGATTCGAATCAAGGGTTACGGTATTTGATGTTTCAGGTAAATCTTCACAGCAAACCTCAATTTGAATTTGTTTACCATAATATTTTTGAAATGAATCATGATGATGAGTACCCCAAGGAATAGTCCCTCTTAAAAAACCATCTTTTGCAATATTGACCGGTGGTTGCCCCCGGACAACCTGTAATGTATAACCACGTAAAAATCCTCTTCTCTGATCAGTTTCATAGAATTCGTGGCTAAGTACACAACTTCCTTGTGGTCCAAGATGGGAATGAAGCATCTCCTCAAAGGTCCCTTCTACTCGACCCCATGGGTGAAACATCAAATTTTTCCCAACCATTCCAGAACGATTTGATAAGCCATCTGGGAAATTTTTTGAGATTGAGTTCAAGAGGATTCTTGGAGTTCCAATTCCATTACATGCGAGGATGACCATTTCTGCGAGTTGACGACATTCAGAGCCATTTTCATCATAATAAATAACCCCTTTTGCTCTATCACTTTCATCGACCAGGATTTCTCTGACCCTGCATCTCGTTTTTAATTCTACTCCTCGTTTCCGGAGATTTTTGTGCCAGTAAGCGACATCCACACTACTTTTTGCCCCTTGGGTACAACCAGAGTTACATGGGCTCAGGTTTATGCATTTTGCTCTGCCAGCATAATCCTCTGAGATTATAGCTGTGTCGGATGGCCACCAATGCCAACCCAATTTATTGAAACCCTGACCAATGACTTCACCCATTCGCCCCATGGCAATGGGAGGAAGGGGAAGTTCGTGAAAAGGTATTGCAGGATCACCTTTTAAACCTGAAACACCCATGTTGATGTCGTTTTGGGCAAAATAGGGTTCCAGTGTTTTATAATTGATGGGCCAATCTTCTGCTACACCATCCAAGGTTTTGACATAAAAATCTGAAGGCTTCATTCTTGGAAAATGACCCGAATAAAGAATGGTTCCGCCTCCAACTCCATTGAAATTTGCTACCTCTATTTCTGAATCCTTTTCATTGATGGGATAATCCGTGTCTCTCTTGCGAATGTTGGGACTCTGGTTGAATTGATGATTTCGAATGGTTTGCCAGTCCTTGAAATTACTAGGGTAGTCATTGGTGTTCATCCAATCACCTTGCTCCAAACATAATATATTCACTCCTAGACTTGAGAGATTATGTACTGCAGCTGCACTGGATGCACCGGCGCCAATTACTAAAATATCAACAATATCTTCTTTCATGATAAAAAGTGTTTGGTTTTAAATCATTTATCCAGTTTCATCATTGTTCTTTGAGATGATTCTTATTTTAGACAGACTTGTTCTAATACGACTTATTGCCTCCATGTTAACAAATAAATACAGATGTAATATTGCAATTACATCTGTATTAGAGTTTGTAAATCTAATATAACCTGCTACTTTCACACAAGCAAAAAAATAAATGTAAAGCTTGCATTACAAATGTATGGGTGTTAGTAAATATTAAAGAATAAACTCACATCTGAAAAAAGCAAAATTGCCTCGAGAGCCCCAAAAAGATAGCAAGGCATTCATATCAGAAATATGTTGGCATTACTACATTAATGGCTTAACTCAAGCGGATGTTGCTCGCAATATGGGAGTAACGCGTTTGCGCGTGAATCAGGCGATCCAGAAAGCAAAGGCCTCGGGTATGGTTCAGATTGAAGTTGGATCCCCATTTATAATTCGACTGGAAATTCAGCAACGTTTGGAACAAAAGCTTGGAATCAAAAAAGCATTGGTCGTTCCAGGCGATCGAAAGCAATATGATAATTTAGCACCGGTAGGAGCAGCTCTAGCCCATTTCTTAACCAATGCCTTAAAAACTGAAGATTGGGGAAAAATTGGGGTAACTTGGGGGAGCACCCTTCGGAAAACACTAGAAACGCTTAAGTACCAAAAATATCCAGAACTCGAATTTTTGTCATTCAATGGAGGCTTAGCAACGGGTTCTTCTTTTAATTCATTTAGTATTGCATCTGGCTTTGCAGAGGTGCTCAATGCAAATTACTCACACTTTGTAGCACCAATCATACTTCCAAAGAACGTGGACCGGGACGAATTTCTCAATCAGGATTTTTACAAGGAGCACATCGAAAAGTGTTTTGAAGCAGACGCAGTGCTTTTAGCTGCTGGAGACATATCAGATCGTTCTATCATTGTAAAATACGGCTTACCCAAAGAGATTAACGTTCAAAGTCTTCTCGATGCTGATACTGTTGGCGACGTTCTAGGCCGCTTCATGGACATTGATGGGAATGAAGTTGATCACCCTGTGAATTCCCGCGTTGCTGGTGTTGGACTGGATGAGTTGAAGAATATTCCAAACAAAATTTTAACTGCTTCGGGTGAACATAAGATTGATATCATCATTGCCGCAATTCGGCGGGGTTTAGTTGATACACTTATTACTGATGACATAACCGCTGAACTTCTCTTGAAGGAAGCTTAAGGCTGTTCTCACCCTATGGAATATGTTTTCATGGCCTTTAGTCTACTTCGTAGAAATAGGCCTTACAAAGAAAGGAACGATTTGAAATGAGCAAAACTTTCGAAGGAAAAACGGTCATTATAACCGGAGCAGGCAAGGGGATTGGACGAGCTTGCACCGCCCTGATGTCAGAACGTGGTGCCAGAGTTATTGGGATGAGTCGAACTCAATCGGATCTGGATGCCATTGCTTCAGAATATAGCGCCATAGGCATGAAGGTTGATCTTGCTGATAATGCGGCTGCTAGGGCAGCAATGCAGAAAGCAGGAGAAGCGGATTTTTTAATCAATTGCGCAGGGACCAACGTTTTAGAAAGTTTCCTTGATATGACAGAGGAAGGATACGAGACTACTTTAGGAATCAACCTTCGAGCTGCATTGATTTGCGCTCAGGAATTTGCCAGGACTCGAGTCTCCAATGGTGGGGGGGGAGCCATAGTCAATGTCACTTCTATTGCTGGCCATCGTGGCTTTCAAGACCATTTGACTTATGCAGCCTCAAAAGCAGGCCTGGAAGGAGCAACGCGAGTAATGGCTAAAGAATTAGGCCAACATGGAATTCGAGTCAATGCAGTCGCACCGACCATCGCCATGACTGAGCTCGCGATTAAAGCTTGGAGCGATCCTATTAAAAGTCAACCTATGTTGGTGCGTCATCCTATGGGACGATTTGCTGAAGTTGAAGACGTGGCTTCTGCAATAGCCATGATTCTTTCAGAGGATTCATCGATGGTAACCGGCGCCATTCTTCCTATTGATGGAGGCTTTTTAAGTGCTTGAACTTATTAACTTCTTAGGAGAACTAAAGTGTCTGAATCATTGAAAGGTAAGGTAGGCGTTATCACGGGAGCGGCTTCAGGCATCGGTTTTGCCACCACAAAAGCTATGATCGAAGCTGGTGTTAAAGTATTTATGGTCGATTGGGACGTGAAAGCAGTGAACGAAAAAGCTGCTGAACTGGGTGTGAACGCTATTCCACAGATTACCAATCTCTTGGACGCAGAAAGTTGTGCTGCGATGATACCTGAAATCCTTCAAAAGACCGGTCAAATTGACATACTACATTGTAATGCGGGCACCTACATTGGTGGCAATCTCGATGAAACCGACGGTCCAACCATAGACCGTATGCTCAATCTCAATGTAAATGCTGTAATGAAAAACGTACACGATATCATCCCTCATATGAAAGAACGTGGCATTGGGGATATCGTGGTTACATGCTCAGTAGCAGGACATTCAGCAATTCAGTGGGAACCTGTTTATTCCGGATCGAAATGGGCCATGACATGTTTTGTCCAGACCATGCGCCGTCAACTCATGGGTGGCGGCATTCGTGTTGGTCAGGTTTCTCCAGGACCGGTTGTGTCCGCCCTGCTTGCAGACTGGCCGGAAGAAAGACTCCAGAAAGCAAAAGATAACGGAGCTCTCATCGAACCGGAAGAGGTTGCTGATGCGGTAATGTACATGTTGACCCGCAAACGGAATGTCACGATCCGTGATATGGTCGTCTTGCCCACTAATTTTGATATTTGAGAACATGAGAAGCGATTGACAAGGGCAATTTTTGTCAAACCAAACAGAATACAAGATGCAGGTGACTAATTCTTTCACACTGAAGATTCAAAACATAAGATGTGGTTGTTTAAATCCCTATAGCTTGATCAGTTTAATGACCAAGCTTTTTTTATCTAATCGCCTTTGTGGTTGATTAATTTAATATTCTTGGAATATTTTGTTTTAGCTGAATAGCTTAAACAAGATCCATTCATAGGGTATGGATATTTCTGAGATCAAATTCCTTAATTAAAAAAGGAGACTGTATGGTAAAAATAGTAAAAGGAGCAATAACTTTATTGCTTGGTTTGGGCTTAACCTTTTCTGCAGTTTATGCTGGAGGTAATTCTGCATGGTGGAAAAAAGCCGGAGCACCATATAAAGGTGCTGTTTTGCAGGGTATTGCAGAAAATACACCCCCAGGACAATTCGCAGGTGAAGTCCTGGCTAAAGAATTTGAGAGTCTGACAGGGATAAAAGTTAGACTTGAAAATACATCCTGGGATCAGATGTATGACAAAGCCATCAAAGATATGGAAGCGAATTCTGGTATCTACGACTTTGTCTATATTGAGCAGGACATTGTTTACTCATACCTCGATAGAGACTTTTTAGTCAATATCACTCAATCATTGGCAGACAACCCAAACTTAGTTGCTCCACATGTAAACATGAACGACTTCACCACATTCATCGATTATTTTAAAGATGCGAAAGGTGATGTATTTGGTATTCCAATGGAGGCATTCCTTAAAGTTTATCTTTACAGGAAAGATTTGTTTGGTGCAGCTGATGCAAAATCCGGATTCCAAAAGAAATTTGGATATGCTTTAGCTCCAGCAACTTCTTTTGCACAGTGGAGAGATAATGCTGAATTCTTTACAGCTTATTGCGCTGAAAAGGGAATGGAATGCTGGGGGACAACAGTCCAAGGACATACAGGTCACCCTGCATCAACCTATGAATTTTTAGAATCCGTTGGCCCATCATTTGGTCTCTATAACTGGGGGGTCACCGATGATTTCCATTCTTGTGTTGCAGGTGGAGGGTCATTAAATGGTGGCAGAGCAAAAGGTGCTCTTTCTTTCTGGACTTCCATGCTTGAATTTGCTCCACCAGAAGCACTTCAAAGCACATGGAGTGAAGTTGCTTCCACTTTTGCTGCTGGTAGAGCCGCACAAGGGTGGGTTTATGGAGAAAATGCGGCATGGATTGCTTCCAACAAAGAGAAATCTCTTGTAGTGGGTAAAGTTGGAGTAATGCAACCACCAACGGGCCCGGGTGTCTTGACACAAGCTGCCTCAGGAAACGGTTATATCGGCTACTTTGATGGTGGGGCGTATGGGATTCCTCATTCATCCAAAAACAAGGAAGCAACATTACTCTGGTTGCAGTTTGTAGCTCAAAGTGAAGTTCAAGCCGATTGGGCTGCTGCTGGAGGAAGGATCACTCACTATTCAACATATAACGATCCTAAGATTAAAGAAATGGACCAAGTCGCTGATGGTTATTTTACTTTAATGCAGAATACCGGATATTTATATGCGGGCGCTCCTATGTTCCCTTTTCATGGTGCTGGAAGAGCAGCCATTGATCCCTTCATTTACGCAGCTTTAGCTGGTGAGAAGTCTCCCTCAGAAGCTTTAGATGGTGCTTGTAAAGCACTAGACAAGGTAATGAAAGACTTAGGTTATCAAAAATAATCTACTTTAAGATTAGGAAGGCAAGCAATTGCCTTCCTAATTGAAACAAGTCATGAATTCATCCAGAACTGCCTGGCTTTTACTCTCACCAACAATATTCATTTTAGTTATAGTAGGACTGGTTCCTTTTTTATATGTTTTGTATGTAGGTTTCTTTAATTGGATGCCTTTAGGTAAAATTAAAGACATGCAGTTCATAAGTCTTGGCTATAATTATCGTGAGTTAATGTTTGATGAATATTTTATTGGGTCTATTTGGCGCTCGATAAAATTTTCAATTGTTACACTGCTTTTTGAGCTTAGTATCGGATTTATTTTAGCTTTATCTCTATTAAGTTCTTTTCCTTTAAAAGCTTTTTTTAGAAGTGTGCATACTTTGCCCTTGGTAATTGCACCAATTGTAGTTGGAGCAATATTTAAATTATTTTTAGTGAATGGATTAGGCCCTGTACCCTATCTGGCAAAAGAATTTTTTGATTTTAAGTTCAATTATATGAGTTCAGAAAATTTTGCTTTTTGGGTACTAGTAATTATGGATGTTTGGCATTGGACACCATTTGTGACATTGACATTACTTGCAGGATTAAGTGCTCTTCCTGAAGACCCATATGAATCAGCAAAAATAGATGGAGCAAATAATTTTCAAATTTTTATACATATAACAATTCCAATGCTCATTCCTGTTTTAGTGGTGGTGGTTTTTATAAGGTTAATGGATTCACTGAAAATAGTAGATGAAGTATGGATGCTAACAGGTGGTGGGCCAGGATACGGTACCCGATATACCGGGATTCATATCTGGAAAGAAGTGTTTGAAAAACGATCTTATGGTTATGGTTCAGCAATGTCTATCTTATATCTCTACATAACAATTGTTATATGCTGGTTCTTATATTCTGTCATGGTCTCAAGAGGAAAAGTTGATGAAGACTAGTAAAACTCTCTACAAGACTTTTTCAATCATCATTTGGAGTATTCTTACTTTCATTACTTTGTTTCCAATTTATTGGATGATACTCGTTTCAACAAGAACTCCGGTCGAATTATATGGGAAACCAAATCTTTCTCCGACTTTTTTTGAAAAAATTTATTGGAAAAATTATACTAAACCCTTTATTGACGGTGTGTTTGGAGATTATTTATTGAATTCAATTATTATAGCAACATCAAACGCACTTATAGTCACAATTTTAGCAGTAATGGCGACCTATGCTTTGTCTAGGTTTAAGATTGCAGGAGCTGAAACCATATTTTTTTGGACCATGACAAATCGTATGGCACCACCTGCAGCTTTTATGTTACCACTTTTTTTACTTTTCACGAAAGTATTCAAATTCGGTGACAGTACTTTATTTGATACAAAGATTGGCCTTATACTTCTTTATTGTGTGTTCAATCTGCCTTTTGCTATATGGCTATTGAAGGGAATTATAGATGGTATTCCTAAAGAGTTGGATGAGGCGATGATTGTGGATGGTGCAAATTTATTTACAGTATTTAGAAAGCTGATCATACCTTTGGCTGCCCCAGGTATTGCTGTGACATCACTCTTAAGTTTTTTGTTTGCATGGAATGAATATTTGCTTGCTACAACATTATCAAGTGTCTATTCAAGAACAATCCCAACAGGTTTATCAGAATTTGTGACAACAACAGGTACAGAGTGGGGGACAATGGCAGCCGTTGCTGTCGTATCTATGCTGCCAGCTCTCATATTTTTGGCATTAGTTCAAAAATACATAGTGACAGGATTAACTTTTGGTGCAGTTAAAGCCTAAATATGAAAAAAAAGAATAGAGGATTTCTTCCGATAAAAACAAACTGGTTTGATAGATTATTTATCGGAACAATAAGTTACATAGCATTACAGTTGATTTGGATACGTTTTATCGAACAATTTGCTTCAATTAATTTTGCTATCGGAATTGGCATCTTATGGATGATTTATGTAATTTTGAAAGGTTGATAAAATAATATTAATTATAATTTTTAAAAAAGATCTATTATAAATGTTATGTATTATTTTCCATATTAAAACCTTTCTAAACAATATTAAATCTTCTTTCGCATAAATTTATATTTTATCAACAAAATACATCAAAAGCTGAATACATCACTTTTTATGTATTGAGATTAATTCGGATTCATAATGAACACAATTAACAATAATTCTATCTATGACAATAACAAGGACAGCCTGAGTAATTCAAAATACATCATGAATGATGGAAAAGGATTTAGCAAAAAGATTTCTAATGAGGTGAGAGGTAAAAGATTTAAAGATAAATTCGCTGTTATCACTGGAGCTAAAGGAGATTTTGGCAGGGTTTGTTCAGAGAGAATCGCAGAAGAGGGGGGCAACCTAATTTTATGGGACCTTCATCCAATGGATGAAATAATTAATGATTTAAAAAATAAATTTCATAATCAAATTTTTCAGTCATCAGTGTTAGATATTTGCAAAGAAGAGGATGTGTTAGAAGCAACTGAGAAAGCTTATCATGATTTTCAAAAGATTGATTTACTATTTAATAATGCTGGATACCAAGGTGATTTTAAAAACACTTTAGAGTATACAACACATGATTTCCAAAAAATCATTAATATAAATGTTGTTGGAGCATTTATAGTAATGAGGGAAATTGGAAAAATCATGAAAGAACAAAAACCTCAAGGGGGTTCTATCGTAAATACTGCTTCGATGGCTGGTATAGGTGCTCCACCCAACATGGTTGCATATGCTTCAAGTAAAGCCGCAGTCAAGCATATGAGTGTCATTGCTTCTAAGGATTTAGCGGAATTCAATATTAGAGTAAACAGTATTTCGCCTGCATTTATTGGTCCTGGCTTTATGTGGACAAGACAGGTTGAACTTCAAGCAAAGGCTGGTTCACAATTTTTTAGTTCTGACCCAAATGAAGTGGCAAAACAAATGATAAATGATGTTCCAATGAAGCGATATGGAACAATAGACGAAGTAATTGATCCTGTTTTGTTTTTATTATCAGATGAATCATCATATATTACGGGCACAGACATAAAAATTACTGGAGGTATTTAACTTACTTTTTTATAGATTCTTGAGTATAAATATACTGTTAATGTGAAATTTTTTTATAAAAAAATGAATTTATTTAAGATTGCTTAATATTTACAACATAATACTATCTAATTCGTTGAAATTAATCTTGCGATAATTATGATATTAGGAATTGACCTAGGCACCTCAGGATTAAAATGTGTAATCGCAAATTACAACGAAGAAATAATCCATTCAACTTCAGTCAAACTAGAAATCAATCAATTTAATGGGAATTGTTTTGAGCAAAACCCTGATGATTGGATTCTAGCATTAGAAACATGTTTTAAAAAATTTAAAAAAGAAGAAATTAACTTTTTCGAAATAGATGCCATCAGTTTTTCTGCTCAAATGCTGGGATGCATCATACTTAACGAATATGATAAACCAATAAGGCCGGCTATTTTATGGAATGATGGCAGGAGTATTGTAGAATCTGAATATTTAGAAAAAAATCACTCAAACATTCTTAAATCATCTGGTTGTAGACCCAACCCAGGCCTTTTATTGCCAAAACTTCTGTGGATTAAAAAAAATGAACCAAATAATTATAAAAAAATTAGAAAAATCCTGTTACCTAAAGATTATTTAAAATTATTCTTAGCAGGAAACTGTACAACAGATCCAAGCGATGCCAGTGGAACCATGTTATTTGATTTAGTTCGTCAAGAATGGAATCAAAAATTAAATAATGTATTAGAAATTGACTCCAATTGGTTACCAAAGATCTATCCTTCAGATCATGAAATAGGAGGATTACGAGAAACCCTTATCAAGAAGTGGAATTTCAATAAGAAGATTAAAATCATCAATGGTGCAGGAGATAATGCTGCTGCAGCCCTTGGTGGTGGTCTTTATGAAGATGGGCAGATGCTGTTAACCCTAGGCACATCAGGAGTCATGATCATGGCACTAGATGAGTTCAAACCTGTTATTAAAAATAATTTTCTTACTCATTGCCACGCGATAGAAAATAAATTCATTTTAGAGAGTGTCGTTCTAGGAGTCACTAACCTTATTGATTGGTATTGTGCAATCTTTAATAGTTCAATTGATGAATTTGCTGAACTTACATACCATGATGATTATTCAACTATTAAAAAATATCCTTTATTGTTGCCTTATTTGAGTGGGATTAGGACTCCACATGAATATCCGAATATAGAAGGAAGTATTTTTGGTTTAAATCTTTATACTGATAAAAAAAATATAGCTTGGGCCATTATTGAAGGTATTTCTTTTATATTCAAAGAATGTCAAAATATACTATTACAAAATAATTTTAATTTCCCAAAAAAGATTACGTTGGTAGGTGGTGGGGCAAAAAACATTCAATGGGCTAAGATTTTGTCTTCTCTGCTCAATGTACAAATTATTGTTCCAGAAAACCAAGATTTTGTTGCTTCTGTTGGTACTGTGAGGCTTGCGATTAAACACCTAACAAAGAATAAACATAAGATCAAATTTCCTAAAGCTAAACCTGTAGAAGTAGATTCTTTGCTGAGAGAAGTCCTTTTAGAACGATTTGATCAATATTTAATACATCAAAAATTATTATTCAACATCAATAACCTTTAATTATGAAAGCTTTATTACTAGAAGATGTAAGAAAAATATCCATAAAAGACCATCCTGAGCCAACTGAAAAAGATGATCATGTAATTTGTAAAGTAAATGCCGTTGGCATATGTGGTTCTGATTTACATTATTACTCTGAAGGCGGTATTGGTACTACCTGTGTTGGGAAAGGTTTTGTTCCTGGTCATGAATTTTCAGCCATTTTATTGGAAGCTATTCCTGAAATGAATTTAGAAGAGGGAGAGCATATTGCTGTTGACCCAGCCAAACCATGCTTTGAATGTAAATGGTGTAAAAAAGGTTATGAAAATTTATGCCCTTATGTTGAATTTATTGGTGCTCCACCATTTAACGGTGCAATGGCTCAATATGTTTCCATTAAAAAACATCAAATACATAAAATTCCTAACCATTTTACTCCTCAAACTGTAGTTTTGTTAGAGACTTTAGGAGTTGCACTTCATGCGGTAGATTTAAGTAAAACTAAATTTCATCAAGAAATATGTATTTTAGGCAGTGGTCCGGTAGGACTATGTATTTTAAAAATTTTAAAAAATATGGGGACTAAATCAATTCATGTGGTTGATCCTATTCAATATCGAGTTCAACATGCTTTAAACAATGGAGCAGATAAGGGTTTTGGATCTGTTGATGAATTTATTGAATACAATAATGGTTCGGGAGTTGATCTCGTGTTTGAAGCAACAAATTCTCCTCATGGTCTGAACTTGTCAATTCAAGCTTCAAATATCGGAGGCAATATTATTGTTGTAGGAATTCCTGATGGTGATGGTTATCAATTCAAAGCTTCTGAAGCTAGAAGAAGAGGTATTTCAATTAAATTTTCAAGGAGGATGGGAGAAGTGTATGAAAGAACAATTAGTATGGTAGAAAAAGGCTTGGTAAGTTTAGATGATTTAGCAACCCATACTTATTCATTAAATGATGGTGAACAAGCTTTTCTCAATAATTTAGATTATAAGGATAACGTTTTAAAAAGTATAATATTTCCGAATACATAATACCTAGTTTAGGAAACAATTCATGGTAGAAAAAAATAAGACGTTGTTATCAAGAGACACTTTAAAACATTTCAATAATTCGATCGATAAACCTCTTTATAAAATAGATGATCTTAAACCAGGCATCATTCATATTGGGACCGGAAATTTCCATCGTGCTCATCAGGGCCTTTACATGAATGATTTGTTCAATCTTGGGGAAGATAGAGATTGGGCCATCATTGGATCAGGAGTGATGCCTCATGATGCAATGATGCGGGAAGCACTACAAAAACAAGACTACCTATCGACCATCGTTGAATTGGAACCAAATGCGAATCAGGCCAGAATTTCAGGTTCGATGATTGATTTTTTGCCTGTGGATGAAAACAACACCTCTTTGGTTAAGGCTCTCCAAGACCCTAGTGTGAGGATTGTTTCATTGACAATCACCGAAGGAGGCTACTTCATGGCCCCTGCCACAGGAGAATTCAATCCGGAACATCCTCAAATGGTTGCCGATTCTAAGAATCTTGAGAGCTCCACAAGCGTTTTCGGCGCTCTGGTTCAAGCCCTCAAGCAACGACGTCAGGCAGGCATTCCTCCTTTCACGGTAATGTCCTGTGATAATCTCCCAGGAAATGGAAAGGTTTCCAAAGATGCTGTAGTCGGTTTAGCAGAATTGAATGATTCAGAACTGGCTCGATGGATCGAGAAGGAAGTGGCATTTCCAAACGGAATGGTAGATCGAATTGCAACGGTGACATCGGACCAACAACGTCAGAAACTTCTAGAGGACTTTGGCATTCAGGATCAGTGGCCTGTATTTTGTGAACCCTATCGGCAGTGGGTTTTAGAGGACTCTTTTTCCATGGGACGCCCCTCATTTGAAAAAGTCGGAGTCACTTTCACAGAGAACATAACAGCATTCGAATTGATGAAGCTTCGAATCCTTAACGGAGGACATGCTGCAATTGCTTATCCTGGGGCTCTGCTAGACATTCACTTTGTCCATGATGCGATGACCCATGAATTGATTCAGGCTTATCTCGCCAAATTAGAACTTGAGGAAATCATTCCCATCGTACCTCCAGTTCCTGGAATTGAACTGTCAAAATACTTTGTCCAGATTCAGGAAAGGTTCTCAAATCCACAAATCGGAGATACCATTCCCCGGCTTTGTCAGGAGGGTTCAGACCGGCAACCCAAGTTCATACTACCTTCGATTAAGGACCGTTTAAGCAAAGGTCTTGAAATTAAAGGACTGGCTCTGGAAAGTGCAATGTGGTGTCGATACTGTTTTGGAGAATCTGAAAAAGGTAAAGCCATCAATATCGACGACCTTCATTCAAAAAGGCTCCAAAATAATGCTCAGGAAGCCCGGAACCACCCTGAAACTTTCCTAAGAATGGAAGATATCTTTGGAGATCTTGGCAAGAATAGAGTTTTCAAAGAAGAGTTTGCGTCTTCCTTGAATTCTTTATGGGCTAATGGAGTTGAAAAAACCCTGAAAAGTTATTTGGAATCAGAATAATTTGTTTCATTTTTGGTATCCCTTAAGTTTCTGCATATCCATTAAGTCATTGTGATCCTTTTTGATTGTGACGGTGTTCTGTTAGACAGTGAGGTGATCGCCGACCGAATATTATGTGAAAGCCTTTCTACTCTTTTAAAAACCGAACAACACCATTCAGAAATGTCGGATCCATTATTTTTGAAACAATGGATTATTGACCATTGCGGTCAGACCGATGAAAACATCCTCCAACGATTTTCTGAGTTCACCCGGGTAAATCCTCCTCACGACTTCCTCTCTCAGTTTCAAACCACTCTATTTAAAACCCTGAGTCATGAAGTAAAGCCCATTCCAGGAATGAAAAAACTTTTGGAATCCCTTGAAGACAAATGGGCCGTAGCTTCCAACAGCTCCTTAAAGAGACTTAAAATTTCTTTAAAACAGGGGGGTCTCATCAATCTCTGCGAATCCCGGCTCTTTAGTTCAGAACAGGTAGGAAAGGCAAAACCGGCACCGGACCTTCATCTACACATTGCAGAACAGTACGATGTTGTTCCAAATGAATGTTTGGTCATTGAAGATTCAGCAGCAGGGGTCAAGGCAGGCCTTAAAGCCGGCATGAGAGTCATCGGCTTCATTGGAGGTTCTCATATCACTCCAAAACATATCGATTTTTTAAAAATGGCAGGCCCTGAAAAATTAATAAATAATTCTGCTGAACTTTATGATTTTTTAACAACCTGGAAATGAAATGGGAATGACCAATAATTCCTTCTGAAATCCAAGACAGCTTTGTTCATGATTGATTACAACCGAAACCTGACAGAAGTTTGATGCTCTTTACTTCACATGATTTTCCACAGATTTGAGTACTTCAAGGTTCCGGCATCAGTTCAGAAGTAATTGCATCGGCAAGCAACATCCCTTTTGAGGTGAGTCTCAGGTTCGGAGGTTCCCAGGAGATAAGTTTTTTTTCTGCAAGTGTTTCAAGTTGGAACTTTTTTACTGAGTTGCAAGTCAATCCGAAACGGTTCTGCCAGGCCTGGAAATCCAAGCCTTCCGGTCTTCTCAGAGCAAGCATCAACGTTTCTCCAGCCCGTTGTCTTAAGTTAGGTCTTTCCGTGAAATCTCGCGGAACTTCTTTTTGTCTGATTTTTTCCAAGTAACGTCGCATCGATTTCAGGTTCCCCCATCGCTGAACACCATCAAACGAATGTGCCCCGCAACCCAGTCCCAGATAGGGCGAACCGTCCCATACCCTGAGGTTGCTTCTGCTTTGAAAGCCTGTACGTGCAAAATTCGAAATTTCATATTGCTGAAGCCCCTTCGAAGCCGTGCACTCGACTGCTTTCAAGTAGAATTGCTGCTCCAATTCCGATGCACGTTCCTTCCATTTTCTGACCTCTGAGTCATGAAAATAAGGCGTGCCTGGATGAACCTCCAAACCATACAAGGAAAGGTGATTCGGATCGGAATTCAATGCTTCGTCCAAATCCAAATTAAATTCACTAAGTGTTTGACCCGGAATGCCGAACATCAGGTCGAGGTTCCAGTTTTCCAGTTTTTCCTTTTGGAAACAGGAGATGGCAGAACGAAGTTGTTCTGCATTATGAACCCGGCCCAGTTTTTTCAGAAGCAGATCCTGAAAACTTTGCCCTCCCAGACTGAATCGGTTGATTCCCGAGTGAAGCCATCCCTTTATCGATTCTTGATTCACGTCTTCCGGATTGCACTCCATTGTGATTTCAACTTCCGGATCAAAGGGCCAACGTTTATGGATCCCTTTCAGCAGCAGTTTTAATTCCTCGACAGTGAGCCGTGACGGGGTTCCTCCTCCGAAATAAACACTATCGAGAGAAGACCTTCCATGAGTCGAATCACCTAGACTGAACTCCAGTTCATCCAGTAGTGCTTCCAGGTACTCCATATGGGCACCAGCTCGATCACGCCGAACAACAAAAGAACAGAATGGACATATCTTCCTGCAAAAAGGAATGTGTACGTATAGCGAAGTACATGGAGAGGAGGTTAGGAATGCCGGAAACATAGCTATTGATGAAAAGGAATGTTCAAAATCAAGTATTTAAGGCTAAGGTGTTGATTTGATTTAAAATTGTGATATTAGGATGAAATCATATATCTTTTATTTGTTTGGAAACCATGGATTGATAATTTTTTAGTATTTTCAATTACTTAAAACAAAGATTAAATGCAATTTGTGTCACCAAAAACCATCTCAATTATTTCTGGGAAAAAAATATATTTTTTTGTTGATTTCCTTGGTTTCTTTGATTACTTTCATCCTTCCCGCTGTTGAGATCGAAACAGTAAAAATATAGCGGTTCAGTTGATGCTGTTCCGTCTGAGTTCCAACATCTGCAGAATTCATTGAGGAAAAAACCTGCAGAACCTGGAATTATCAAGAAGCTGGCCATGGAAGGCAATGCTTTACAGTTCCTGCCTTCCTGCCTTTTGTTGCACAAACATCAAAAATCAGGACCATTCCATGAAAATCGACCGACTCTTTACCAAAGAAGGACAGGATCCATACCAAACCCTCGATTTCGAAACCCGAAGTTCAGTCATCCGCAACCCGGATGGATCGATCGTATCGGAATGGAAGGAAGTGGTCGTTCCAAGTCAATGGAGTCAGGTCGCCACAGACATCATGGCCCAGAAGTATTTTCGAAAAGCTGGGGTCCCCAAGCATTTACGCCATGCCCGTGAAAAAAACATTCCCGAATGGTTACAGCCTTCTTCTGCGGACCAAAGCAAGCTTTCTAAAATCGAAACCTCCTCACGGTATGGTTCAGAAACGGATTCACGAGAGGTTTTCCATCGACTAGCAGGATGCTGGACCTATTGGGGGCACAAATACGGTTACTTCAACGAGGAATCCGATTCACGTACTTTTTACGATGAATTGAGTTACATGCTTGCCAATCAGCAGGCGGCACCCAATTCACCCCAATGGTTCAACACCGGCCTCAATTGGGCTTATGGGATGTCGGGCCCTGCCCAGGGACACCATTATGTCAAGCCAGAAAGTGGAGAAGTTCATCGTTCGGAGGATGCCTACACCCATCCACAACCACATGCCTGCTTCATCCAGTCCGTCAAAGATGATTTGGTCCAAGAAGGCGGGATCATGGATCTTTGGACCCGGGAAGCAAGGCTCTTCAAATACGGATCTGGAACCGGTTCGAACTTTTCCGATCTTCGTGGAGGAGAGGAACCTCTTTCGGGAGGAGGAGTCTCCTCCGGCGTCATGTCCTTCCTCAAAATTGGTGACACTGCAGCCGGCTCCATTAAATCCGGAGGAACCACTCGACGTGCAGCCAAGATGGTCTGTCTCGACATCGATCATCCGGACATCGAACAATTCGTCAACTGGAAAGTCCGTGAGGAACAGAAAGTTGCTGCCCTCGTTGCTGGATCCAAGAAAATCCGTGAGATCATTTCTGCTCTTTTTGCTGCAATCCGGGAATGGAATCTTGCAGAAGAACGTTTTGACCCGAAAAAGAACCTCGAGCTGAAACGGGTCATCAAAAAAGCCCGTAAAGCTCAGGTCCCCTTCAATTATGTTGAACGGATCATCCATCTAGCCAAACAGGGCTATGTGGATGTTGATTTTGATGAATACGACACAGACTGGAATTCGGAAGCCTACAATTCTGTTTCAGGACAGAATGCCAATAATTCGGTTCGTATCACCAATTCCTTCATGGAAGCCGTTGAAAAAGATGCAGACTGGTCACTTTATTGGCGTACCGAAAAAGTCAAAGCCGGTGAACAAAAACGTGAACCAGATTCCTGCAAGGTGCTTAAAGCCCGTGACCTTTGGGAGCAGATTGCCTATTCCGCATGGTCATCAGCAGATCCGGGACTGCAGTTCGACACAACCATCAATGAGTGGCATACATGCCCCAGTGATGGGCCTATCAGGGCTTCCAATCCCTGCAGCGAGTACATGTTCCTCGATGATACCGCATGCAATCTGGCTTCTCTGAACCTACTCAAGTTCGAAAATCCAGAAAACGGAGAACTGGATATTGCCAAACTAAGGCATGCCGTCAGGATCTGGACGATCGTCCTTGAAATCAGTGTGCTGATGGCTCAGTTTCCCAGCAGGAGGATTGCGGAACTGTCCTATCGTTTCCGAACCCTGGGACTTGGCTATGCGAACTTGGGCACCTACCTGATGGTCAATGGGATTCCATATGATTCCAAAGAGGCTCTTTCCATTTGTGGTTCAATTACTGCCATCATGCACATGACCTCTTATGCGACTTCTGCCGAGATGGCCCAAGAACTCGGTCCCTATGAAGGATTCCAAGAAAACCGTGAAACGATGATGCGTGTGATACGGAATCACCGAAGGGCTGTTTTCCGGGTCTCCGACAGTGAATATGAAAATCTCAGCATCACCCCGTTGGGCATCGACAGCCGTCACTGTCCTCCCGAACTACTGAAGGCCGCCCAGGAAGATGCGGACCGAGCCTTGAGTCTGGGTGAAAAACATGGATATCGAAATGCTCAGGTCACCGTCATTGCACCAACCGGTACGATTGGTCTGCTGATGGACTGTGACACCACCGGGATCGAGCCCGATTTTGCTCTGGTCAAGTTCAAGAAACTCGCTGGCGGAGGGTATTTCAAAATCATCAATGATTCAATCCCTCCTGCTTTGCAGCGTTTAGGCTATGCGGAGAACCACATCAATGAAATCGTAAATTATGTCAAAGGATACGGCCGACTTGAAGGAAGCCCTTGCATCAACAGTGAAGTTTTAAGAAATAAGGGTTTCACCGATGAAGTCCTGCAGAAAATTGAGGAACAACTCCCCACCGCATTTGACATTAGTTTTGTCTTCAACCGATGGATCCTCGGAGATGATTTCTGCAAGGAAACCCTCAGACTGGATGAGGACCAACTCAGCGATTATGAATTCAGCATCCTCAAGCACCTTGGATTCAGCGACAAGGAAATTGAAGCTGCCAATGATTTCATCTGCGGCACGATGACCATTGAAGGTGCTCCGCATCTTAAACAAGAGCACTATAGTGTCTTCGACTGTGCCAACAAATGCGGTAAGAAGGGACAACGCTTCATAGCTGCACAGGCGCACATCAAAATGATGGCCGCCGCCCAGCCTTTCATCTCCGGTTCTATTTCGAAAACAATCAATTTGCCTGCCGAAGCGGATGTGGAAGATATCAAGGAATGCTACAGCATGTCCTGGAAACTTGGACTGAAGTGTAACGCCCTTTATCGAGATGGTTCTAAACTAAGCCAACCTCTCAATACCAGTGCCGGTGCAGAGGTCTGGGATGAAGAAGATGAAGAAATGCAGGAGGGGATTGCACACCCTGCTGCAGTCCAAGTGGCTGAAAAAATCATCCACCGTTACATCGCCAAACGCAGACGTTTGCCATTCCGACGTAATGGTTACACCCAGAAGGCACTGATCGGGGGTCACAAGCTCTATCTGAGAACCGGTGAATATGAAGATGGTGCGCTAGGTGAAATATTCGTCGACATGCATAAAGAAGGAGCCGCATTCCGCAGTTTGATGAATTGCTTTGCCATCGCAATTTCACTGGGACTCCAACATGGTGTGCCCCTCGAAGAGTTCGTCGAAGCCTTCGTCTTTACCCGTTTCGAACCAAACGGAATGGTGATGGGCAACAAATCAATCAAAATGAGCACCTCCATCATCGATTACATCTTCCGCGAATTGGCAGTCAACTATCTGGGCCGCCACGACCTGGCTCATGTTTCAGAAGATGACCTCCAGGCCAGCAGCCTCTCAACTCCTGAACCCGTCCCGGATTATGATGAGGAACATCTGGTTTCCGAACGCACCATGAGCAAAGAAGAGAGCCGTTCCTTCCTCGAGGAAATCGCAGGTGAGAATGGAGATCAAACCGGTTCTTCTTCACTCGCCTCCATAAAAATGGAGCCAGAGGAACAAGCTTTTCATAGGGACGACTCCAGCGGAGTAACGATGATCTCAGAACCTTCTGAAGATACTGTTTCCGGAAATTCTTTCGCGGATGCTGCTGCCAACCGTTCCCAGACCGAGCTGGTTCAGGAAGCTCGGATGAAAGGATACGAAGGTGAACCCTGCGGGACATGCGGTCAATTTACCATGGTCCGTAATGGCTCTTGCCTCAAGTGTGCGTCCTGCGGAGCCACCAGCGGTTGTTCATGATCGTTTCCCAGCCTGCCTTATATTTTTTCAGGCAGATCGATGTTTTTTTGAAACAGGACTAACGGGCGCCGAAATCATAACTTGCCCCTTTTGACTCCTTCCATAAATCATGCCCCCCCTGCACGCAGGGGGATAGCCCTGCTCATCACCCTGGTCATCATCGCCCTCCTGGCGGTTTATATGACCGAATTCTCATTCGATACCCATTTAGAGACCCGGGGTATCCGGAATTTCCAGGCTTCCTTCCGTGCCAGGAATGCCGCCAAATCCCTGTTCAAGGCTGCCCTCGTAGGGCTCCAGGGGGGGCTCAACGGAAAAATAACGGAAAAGGATTTTTTTGACCAGATCAGTCCTCCATTACTGAGAACGGCCAGCTTACTCAATCCCACCAAACCAGAAAAAATCGAAGGCATCCAACTACTGCTCCCCGGACTTGCAGAAAGCTTCCCCAACGTCACTTTCTATACCCCCTACATCCGGCCCATCGATCACCTGTTTAATCTAAACAGAATGAATTTTTCTCCAGGGTCCCCGAAAGATTTGGATTTATTTAATGAATTTTTGAATCTTCTAAGCTACTACAGCAATCAGCAATCCGTAGACTCCAATCAATCCCAAAAATCATTGAACCTTGGAGAGGAATCCATAAGGGCGTTTTACGCCTCAATTTATGACTGGTCGGATAAGAACACCGATCCTGATTATCCTGATTCAAGCATTGAAGGCCACGTCCAAATGGATGATACCGAATGGGAGGTCAAAAACACCCAGTTCGATAAACTTAGTGAAATCATGCTGCTTCAAAGCAAACTGATTGAGGATGGCTATATTGATTTCCAAATACCTCTTAATTCCGCTAAGCCGGATGTAAACAGTTGGGATCAAAATTTTACTGTATATCCGGTAGGTAATATAAAAGGAAAATCTACTGGAGACCCTAAAATTAACATTAACTTGGCAAGTCAAAAAAATGTATCTGATTTTCTTAAAAGATATCAGTCAAATAATGCTGATAAATCAACAAAACAAAAATATGCAGACTCTGCTGATCTTATAGCTGAAGTATTAATCGATGATTTCGATAAACAAGAATACTATAAAAATTTTAATCAAATATTTAGCAAACTAGAAGGTGATCCTTTGACTTCTGGTTTGCCAAAATCAGAAGAAGATTTTTTCATCCTCTGGAGCAACTGGTATGATATTCATCTCGTCACAGAAATCGAAAATGTCAGGGCGGAAGTCCGTGCAGTGGTGGAAGTAGATCGAGATGAAAACGGTAAAGTAAAAAAAGAAAACGGGGAATACGCCATCACGATCCATGATTTCCAACTCCACTGACTCCATCCTGGAAAAAATCGGAGGTTGGCAGGTAATCCGTTTGGAGGAGGTTGATTCCACCAATTCTTTCCTGATGCGAGAAAGGCACCTGCTGCTCCAACCCAAACAGGTGGTGCTTGCAGCGACACAAAAACAAGGCAGGGGACGGCTAGGAAGAAGCTACATCTCCCTTCCTGGACGTCACCTTACTTTTTCTGCCGTGATTCATCCTGGACTCCCTCTATCCAGGCTTCAGGGCATGGCTCTGCCTGTTGGAATTGCAGTCGCAAGGGTTCTGGAACGAAAGATTGAGGGGGTACGGTTGAAGTGGCCCAATGACGTACTCGTCAAGAACCGTAAGATTTGTGGAATCCTGATCGAAACCACTGATCTGGAACAGATTCCACATCCTGTGTTAATATTGGGAATCGGCATTAACACCGAAGGGAAAATCCAAGAATTCCCGGAAGAACTGAGGACGGTCCTGACGACTTTGGAAGCGGAAGCAAACTTCCAAATTGATCGGGAAGAACTCTTCCAGGAACTGCTGGCAGAGCTGGATCTTGTCTTTGAACACCTATTGAAAAAGGGGACGAAGGCTTTGCTTGAAGAATGGATGATCCGGGCGGCTGTTTCAGGAAAACGGGTACGTTGCTTGAATGGAACCATGGAGGACGGGACCTTTGAAGGTCTGACTCCTGAAGGATTTCCCAGGATCCGAAGGGAGGATGGGACCCTGTATATTCACTATTCCGGTGACTTGATTCACGATCCTTCTGAAAACTAATGCTCATCGCCGCGGACATCGGAAATACCAATATCGTCATAGGCTTTTTCAGTGATGGAAAATTCCTATTCAGCCGCAGGTTGCATACCGGTCCGCCTCAGAGCGTCGATGAATATGAGATGCTGTTGCGGGGTATGCTTTTCGCATTCAATGGAGACCTTGAGTCGGCAGACAGTGGGGTAGTGGCGTCAGTGGTTCCGGAATTGACGGGAGTCTTTATCGAACTGCTGAAACGGATTACAGGCCATAAGCCCTTGATTGTGAGCCATACGCTTAGGCTCGGCATCCGTATCGAAACGGATTTTCCTGAAAAAGTAGGTCATGATCGTATCGCCAATGCAGTTGCGGCTTACGATGAGCATCGGACTTCACTGATCGTCATTGATTGCGGAACTGCTACAACGTTTGACGTGATCAGTGCAGAAGGAGTTTTTGAAGGAGGACTCATCTGCCCAGGAATGCTCATTTCAGCGGAAGCACTTTATTCGAGGGCGGCACAGTTGTTCCAGGTCCATCTGGAAAAACCGGAACAATTGATTGGAAAAAATACAACCGAAAGTATGCAATCCGGAATTTTTAACGGATACTGCGCCATGATCGAAGCACTGGTTGAAAAGATCACATGGGATTTAAAAACTCGAAATCAACCTGAACCAAAAGTGATCATCACCGGTGGACATGCTTTGAAAATCAGTGATTATCTTCCTCATGCAGCAATTGAGGAAGATTTGACATTAACAGGGTTATCTCTTATCCATTTATTGAATCAAAATTGAGTAGGTTCGAGATCAAACTGAATTCATTCCAGTTTGTTCAAAAAGGAATGAGCGTTGAAAAGGCTTAATTCTTAGGATTGATTAAGGAAGATATGGCGGACGAGAATTTAGAAGGTCTAGAAGGACTCGACGATTTTGGAGACGATTTCGGGGACCAGCTCGATACCTTCATGGAAGGAGATGAAGAGGAAGGAGATTCCGAACTCGATTCCTTTTTTGAAGACCTCTCCACCATCGACGACCTGGAGATGAAGGAGGAAGAAACTTCCGAACCAGAAGCCAGTACTGAAGAACCACCTACCGAAGAACCTGAGGAAGCTGCAGAAGAACCTGAGGAAGCTGCAGAAGAACCCGAGGAGGCTGCAACAGAACCCGAGGAAGCCCCAGCTGCTGCTGCAGCCGCCCCCGCGGCAGAGGAAAAACCTGCCGAGAAAAAGAAGGAAGAGAAGAAACCAGCAAAAGCTGCAAAACCCAAAAAAGAAAAGAAGAGCGGGCCTCGAAAACCCATCCTGATCGCAGCGCTGATCACCAGTGTGATCGGCATGGTTCTTGGTGCTATCACCGTAGGAATCCTTTATTTTCTGAACATGCCTGAGGGAGTCCCAGAGGAATTAGCTGAACAACCTGAAGAACCACCTGCTCCTGTTGCTGCCTTCAAAGAACCAGAACCTGAACCAAAACCAACTTCTGAACCTGTTGCCAAAACTGAACCCAAACCTGCCGTTAAAAAATCCGCAAAACCAAAATCGAAACCCAAGTCTAAACCCAAACCTGCCACTATACCCAAAGGAACACGATTTTATGTCCAGGTGGCAAACTGTGTCTTCGACGATTGCGTTCAAGATTACCGGAGCCTTCTGAAAAAGCACGGCTACAAATCTCGAGTGGTGAAAAACTCGGACACCAGCTTCCTTGCAGAAGTTATCAGTTCTCAACCACTGAAAGATGAGGCTTCCACCAAACTCGTAAACCGCATCAACCGCAGTAATCGAGAAGCAGGCCAGGCTTACCGTAAAAAGACTGAGAAGGGCTATATGGTCTCACTCGGCCTTTTCCCGAACCTTGAGACTGCTGGACGTGTCAGAAATTTCCTCAACCAAGCCTACGGCAAGGAAACCTTCTTTGATATTAGAAGAGGAGAAGACAAGATTTCCTACCAACAGGTTCAGGCTGGAGGTTACCGTACTAAAAAGCAGGCGGAATCCCTCCGAAAACTTCTTGGCCGCAAGGATAAAAATTTTGAGGACGCTTTCATCGTTGCCGTAAAACGCTGAATTTAAGGTTGCAAATTTTCCACACTGCGTTATTCTCTCCAGCAAATTCTCTCGATAAAGGAGCTCCATGGGTCTCAGCTGGACCATCATATTCACTATAATGGTAATTTCGTTTTTGATCTGCCCTGGGTTGGTTTTTCTGACACACCTTTTCCGGCGTGGAAGCCGTTCCTGATCTAGTCCCGCGTATCTGACATCACGCGGATATTCCTTCCTTTTAGTTCAAGGTGCTGTTTTAAAACAGCACGCACTTACACAATATTTTTGACGATTCCTAAGTCTTTCTGAACCACGAGAACCGTTGAAAAGAAATAAGTTCTCATCCAGGGACTTTTCAACTGTATGGCATTGGATTAAAATCGCTTTGTAGCATTCAGTAAACTTCTGTTTCTTTATTTGAATGAATCCATTGAAGCTTAGGACATTTCTTGGTTTAGGTTTGATGGCCTTATATTTCCTGCAAAGCCATGGAGAGGTTCGTTCGAATGACAAAAGAATGAACTACCTGATGCGTAAAGCGGAAGTTGGTGTGGAATCACTCAACCTCCGTCATGGCCCAGGGACTCAATATAAGGTGCTAGAAATTTTACCTGGTGGGAAAAGCCTGCATTACCTTGCTGAACCACGAAGAGGCTGGGTTCGGGTAACAACCGAAGAAGGTACAACAGGATGGACCTTTCTCAAATTTCTGAAACCGGAGCATTCGAGGAGGATTTTTCCAGAGAAAGAAACCTTTCAGGTTCCAGGTAGTGGAACCGATCAAATCCCATCGGAATTCCCATCTCAGTTTGCCATCGTCAATGTTACTGCACTCAATCTGCGCTCTGGTCCTGGTTCGCGCTACGAGGTTTTGGGCACTCTTAAAGGAGGATCTAAAATCAACCTCCTGGGGCCTCAGAAAAATAGATGGGTCAAAATAAGTAACTCTGAAGATTTGGAAGGATGGGCCGCAGGGAAATACCTCAGCCTTTATCATCCTGAACCGGAAACGCAGCCAATCCATGAACTCCAGATCCCAGGGCACCGGACTTCACTGGAAGCAGGCATACTGGCTTACATGGAGGATCTCTACCGAAGTGGGAGATTACATCGGCAGGACAGCCTATCAATGGTTGCCCAGGATTTATCGAACGGGAAATTGTTGGTATCCATCCGACCACGACGTCGTGTCAAATCAGCAAGCCTGATCAAACTCCCTATCCTTCATGCCTACATGCTTGCAATTGAGGAGGGCGGTAAGGAACACAGTGAACAGAATCAGCAGCATCTTTCCAAAATGATCCGTTTCAGCAGCAACGAAAGCACGAACTGGATTTTGAAGAGGCTTGGAGGACCAGCCCAGGTTCAAAAAATACTGAACCAATCCGGAATGTATCATGAATTGAAGATCGTAGAATATATCCCGGAAGACGGTAAAACCTACCGCAACAAAGTCTCAGCGGCAGACCTGAACCAGATCCTTGTTAGAACCTGGTTTCACAAGAGTCTGGGTGAAAAAACCCCTGTCAAGCAGAATCGACAAGCCAGCAAACGCATGCTTTACCTGATGAGCCTTCCAGGATACAAATGGATTCAGGACCGTATCAAGGACGGGACATGCTTCGCCCGGCGTAAATCAGTACGTATCTGGGATAAAACAGGGTTTGTCAAAGGAGTCAACGGGGATGCGGGCATTATTGAATTTGACACCCCCAAAGGACGAAGGGCCTACACGATCGTCATGATCATGGAACGGGAGAATTACCGCTCCATTCCAGGAGATGCAAATCGTTGGTCTGCAAAGGTTGCGATGGTACTCCGAAGAATCTCTGAGATGGGCTATGCATTTGTTTCCAGCCATTATAACCGACTCAACCAGTGCGGGCTCGGGCTCCTACTCCAGTATGCGAGTCGTACCAATGGGGAAAATTCCTCGGCGGTTCCACTTTGAAATTGAAAAATTTACTCCTTCATCCTTAGAAAGGATATGGAACTGAATCAGGCCCTTATAGGGCTCGCACAATTAAATAGATACATTTTCATCCTTTGCGGAAAACGTCTCCTGAACCCACTCCTTCAAAAAGAAAGAAAACAACTGGATTTGGAAGGTTTGCTGGAACTTCCTGGAATCCGTGAAGTGATTGAGCAAGACTTACAAGATCCCAAGTTGAATCCTTCCACTGGAATGTATTTTCCTGCTCCCATGGCCAGAACGAAACAAGCTGGAGAGAAGCTCAATCAAGAAACGATCGGCGGTTTTCATTATGATTTCATTGTCGTGGATCATCAACAACAGTGGAGCCTCAGAAAAAAAAATATCAGTGGGCGGATACTTGAATTTTTCCAGTCCCATCTTGATTATGAAAAGGAAACGGATCGGTATTTTGTTGAATACTTCAGCGAATCACGCTGGGATAAATGCTACCTGAAATGCACCCTGACCCCAATGCAGGCGCTTTCTGTTCATCAGCAGGATCAAAGTTTCACCATGTACTTGAATAACGGTAAAGAAGATCAGACTGTTGAAGCCATTTTTTTAATGGATGCCAGGGAACGGTGCTATTTGAAATCCCGGAATCATGGAACCGTAATGCTCGCCGATGCCCCACGCTATGAAATTTTAAAACATCTTGAGGAATCAGGCGCAGAACTTGTGATCAACGGTCATCCTTTTCCGTTGCTCCAAATATCCTCTGAGGAAAAGCCTCAAAACTAATATAGACTTTGTTGAGAAATAATAATCCCAATCCGGAAGCATCAAGCCCATGAAGAATCATACCACCGGAATCCACGTCACGCTCAAGGCCGCAATCAGTCTCGATGGGAAAATAGCATGTGCCGGAGGTGATTCGAAGTGGATCACTGGTGAAGCTGCAAGGCTTGAATCCCACCGTTTGCGTCACGAGAATGATGCAATTCTGGTCGGCATCAACACCGTGCTGGAGGATGATCCATCTCTTACCGTTAGGGGGATCCCTGGTGGAGTATCACCTATACGTGTCATCCTCGATTCACAGGGGAAGCTTCCTTCAAAGAGCAAGGTCCTTGCCGAAGACGGTATCCGGGTCATCCATGTTACAGGGAATCAAACGGTTTCTTCATTATCAAAGCCACATCATCATCTTGAAAAACTTCAAGCCCCAGTTCCAAGGCCCGAAATCCCCTGGATTTTGGACAGGCTTCAGCATTTCGGAATCCAAAACCTGCTGGTTGAAGGTGGAAGTGAGGTTCATGCTTCTTTCATCAAAAGCCGTTATGTCTCCAGGCTTCATCTCTTTATCGCCCCTAAAATCATTGGGGGCCAAGCTGCACCCTCCTGGTGTGCTGAACTCGGCATCAGCAAAATAGCAGATGCATCTTTGTGGCGTACCCTTTCCATCAGCCCCATAGGTCCTGATTTTCATCTCATCGCAGAGCCCGCTGAGTCCAGCTGAAACTTGTGTTTCATTTTTTCTTAAGGCATTTTAATGGAAGAGAAACAGGAAAGATTGACAGAATCCATGATGGGTATTGAAACACGTTTTGACAGTATAGAAGAAGGCATCAAGGCCATTAGTCGTGGCGAAATGGTCATCTGTGTCGATGATGAAGATCGCGAAAACGAAGGTGATCTTATTTGTGCCGCAGAAAAAATCACTCCAGAACAGGTGAATTTCATGGCAGTTCATGCTCGCGGCCTGATCTGCATGCCTATTTCTGCCGAACGTGCCGCCCAGTTGATGCTTCCACCGATGGTCAGCGAAAATGATTCGAAAAACGGGACGAACTTCACCATCAGCATCGAAGCCGCCCACGGAGTAACGACTGGCATTTCAGCCCGTGAACGTTCCCATACCATCCGGACTGCCATGGCACCGGATGCCACCCCTCATGACCTGAGCCGACCCGGACATGTTTTTCCCCTAATCGCGCATCAGGGAGGCGTTCTGAAACGTGCAGGACACACTGAAGCAGTAGTGGACCTGGCCAGGCTTGCAGGACTTCAGCCAGGAGGAGTTGTCTGTGAAATCATGAATGAGGATGGAACGATGGCACGCTATCCTCAGTTGAGAGAATTTGCAGACCGTCATGAAATGTTGCTGATCACCATTGCCGACTTGATCCAATACCGTAAACACATGGAGACCCTGGTCGTGCAAAAAGCTGAAGCTGCCCTTCCCACGGAATTTGGGACCTTCAGGGTGATCGGCTTCCAAAGCCTGCTCGATGACAGCGACTATGTTGCCCTAGTGAAGGGGGAATGGGAACAGGATGAACCTGTGCTGGTCCGAGTCCACTCTGAATGCCTGACCGGAGATGTCTTCGGTTCCTATCGATGTGACTGCGGACCGCAATTGCATTCAGCCATGATGACGGTTGAACGAGAAGGCAAAGGGGTGATCCTCTACCTTCCTCAGGAAGGTCGTGGTATTGGACTGTTGAACAAGTTACGTGCCTATAAACTTCAGGAAGATGGAGTGGATACGGTCGAAGCCAATCACAAACTGGGTTTTAAGGAAGACCTCCGGGATTATGGCATGGGGGCTCAAATGCTCTACATGCTTGGAGTCCGTAATATGCGGCTGATGACCAACAACCCACGTAAGATCGTTGGTGTGCAGGGACATGGATTGCAGGTAGTAGAAAGGGTTCCTCTGGAAATTGAAAAAAACCCCGGAAACCAAAGATACCTGGAAACCAAAAAACAGAGGCTTGGACACCTCCTCAATCTCTAAGTCAGATGGATCCTGAATTCAGATTGCATGTCTTCCCTTCAAGAAATCTACTCAAGGTGGCTTGTCCACCCCCGGGAGACCACTGAGTTTCCGTTTTTTTTATTTTCAAAACCCTGGAGTATCATTTGAATCAGAAAAATAATCGAGAGTGGCTTGCAAAGCCTATATTTATGTTTGAAAACGCATCTCCTACAGATAGGCTACTTTAGCCTTCTCAATTATATTTAAAACAAAGCATCAACCATAGAGGATCTTTTGGAAACAACCACCCCAGCATATTTGGAAGCCCTTAAAAAACCAGAGGCTTACCCCGATTCTCCAAAAAAAATAAAATTGGTGGAAACCCAGGGTTCCTATCTTTTTCATGCCGACAATCAACTTTATAAAATAAAGAAAACAGGAAATGAATTTGCCAGCCTTGCAGTGAAAGAAGTCTTCTGCCGTGAAGAATGCCAGTTGCTGCTTCGTTACAATCCTGAATGGAATGCAGAAGTAGTGAACCTCAACAGGATGGATTCGGGATACCGTCTTGATGCAACAGAAGGGGAAATCGAAGAGTATGCATTGAAGATGGAACACCTCTCTGATCGACGTTTCCTTTCATCATTAATGAAAAAGAAAAATGCAGAAATAGCCGATCTAAGCCTGACAGCGGCGCATCTCGCTTCCGTGCATGCTGAGTCCGGAATGTCCGTGCGCGAAGGAGAAACGGGCAAAGCGGAACGTTTCCAGGCACTTTGCGATGACATGCTTTACCAGATGAAACGTTACTTCGATCCGTCGATCACCCAACCCATCATCGACATGATTCGACACCCCTTAGATAAATTCATCCACTCCAAATCCAACATCTTCATGAAACGCCTTCGCAAAGGCCGTGTGGTTCAGGGACATGGCGCTTTGCTTCCGGAACACATACACATCCAAGGTGAAACAGTACGCCTTCTCAGCCCCCATGAAGTCTACAAAAAATACTCGGTGCTGGATGCCGCACATGATGTTGCAACCCTGATGGTCCAACTCATCGTCGGAGGAGAACCGGATCTGGCAGATCACTTCCTTCTAAAATATAAAGAATCCTCCAAAGACCGTGATCTTGATTCCATCCTGCCGGCCTATCAAACCTACTGTGCACTGAAATACGGGGTGCTGACCTGTGAGAAAAAAGTCGCCCTCCAAAATGAAAGCCTTGGTACGGTGGCCCTTGAATACTTCAACCTCGCCACTCGTTTTTCCAGAACGATTTCTAAAGGCTGACCTCTCTTCCAGATCCCCTGCCAACAACCAAAAGTAAGAAACCACTCCTGATTTTCTCTGCAGTATAACTTGAATAAAGAAATTGAAATGTTAGCCCTATTTAAGGGGTCAACTTAAAACATCTTGATTTTCAAAGATCCAAATACAAATTATTCGTATGATAATAAATCTGTGATTTTTTTTTACATATGTGATAAATTGTGATCCGATTTGCTGATGACACTCATTCATCAGCCTTCCCTCAATCTTTATGGAGATAATAATGAAACAAGGATTCAACTGCTTTATAAGCTTTACTTCCTTATTAATGTTGCTTTTTACTACATCTGCTTTTGCAGATTGTCCAAGAGGTTCTTTGGACAAACGATTCTGTGATCGAAATGGTGATCTAATTGCTGACTCACCGACCGACCCAAGTCAGTGGGTTGATCCAAATCCACTTATTTTTGCCTATACTCCTGTTGAGGACCCAGCAGTTTATAAAGAAGCCTGGTCGGATTTTCTGATTCACATGGAAAAGGTGACCGGTAAAGACGTACTCTTTTTCCCAGTACAATCGAACGCAGCGCAAATTGAAGCAATGCGTTCAGGACGACTCCATATCGCCGGCTTCAACACAGGTTCTAATCCTCTCGCGGTCAATTGTGCAGGCTTCGAGTCCTTCACTATCATGGCCAGCCTGACGGGTCATTTTGGTTACGAGATGGAAATCATCACCTATCCAGGAAGCGGCATCAACAAAGTGGAAGACATCAAAGGAAAAACTTTTGCTTTCACCTCCCCGACCTCTAATTCAGGCAAGAAAGCTCCTTCCGCGTTGTTAAAAAGTAAGTTCAATATGATTCCAGGTCGTGATTTCGAAGCGGTCTTCTCGGGCAAGCACGACAATTCGATTCTCGGAGTAGCCCATAAGGATTATATCGCAGCCTCTATTGCCAATTCCGTGAAACACAGGATGATTAAAAGAAACGTGATCAAAGAGGGGGATGTGGTCACAATTTACAAGTCTCAAACCTTTCCTACCACCGGCTTTGGATATGCTTACAACCTTGCTCCAGCACTAAAAGACAAAATCAAAGAAGCATTTTTCAGCTTTCAGTGGGACAAGCCTGACTGGTCTAAAAAGGAAATGGTGCCGACAACTCTTAAAGAAGAATTTTCCAAATCCAAAGAAGGACAGTTCATTCCTATCACCTACCAAACCCATTGGGCTGTGATCCGAACGATCGATAAAGCCAATGGCGTGTCCTACGCGTGCAAATAATCTATTTCAGGATCCGGGTGCTTCCAGCATTCGGGTCCACCCCATCTCCTCGTTTCGAGTTCGTTCTCTAGAATGCTTGAGCTAAAAAATCTGTTTAAACGATACAGCACCGGTGACGAGGCCCTGAAGGGAGTGAATCTACTGATTCCTAAGGGTCAGGTGCTGGCCCTGATCGGTCCGTCCGGAGCGGGCAAGAGCACCCTGATCCGCTGCATCAACCGTCTAATAGAACCAACTTCCGGGAAAATACTGTTGAGTGGAGAAGATGTGACTCAAATGGGTTCCCGGCGCCTGAGGAGGACTCGCCGCAAGATGGGCATGATTTTTCAGGAATACGCACTGGTCGAGCGCCTGACAGTGATGGAAAATGTCTTATCCGGGCGCCTGGGTTATGTTGGTTTCTGGAGAAGTTATTTCCGGAAATTCCCACACACCGATTTCAAGGAGGCCTTCCGACTTTTGGAGAGAGTCGGGCTGGAGGAAATGGCTGATAAGCGGGCGGATGAACTCTCCGGGGGGCAGCGTCAACGGGTTGGTATTGCCAGGGCTCTGATCCAAAACCCTGAAATTCTACTCGTCGATGAGCCAACAGCCAGCCTAGATCCAAAAACATCTCGACAGATCATGAGACTCATCACTGAACTCTGTGAAGAACGTCAACTGGCAACTATAATAAATATCCATGACGTTGGGCTAGCAGAAATGTTCGCTCAACGCATTGTCGGACTTCAAAAGGGAGTAACCGTATATGATGGCCCGAACAAAGGTTTGAACTCTGATGTACTGACCCAAATATACGGGGAGGAAGACTGGACTCAGAAAAAGAAGGGAACTCAGAACGACGACACAGAAGCATCATTTGATTCGGAAAAAGAACTGATGGAAGGGATCGTCTGATGCGATTGAATGTACAAAGGCCGTGGTGAATCAAACCGGAGAGACTTATCCAGTTTCCTGGCGCCCTCCTCCCTTTATCAAGAATCCCGTTCGACGCTGGCTGCTATTCTTTGGTATCATCGTATATCTAGTATTGGCCGTCGGCTCTCTGGAAGTCAACTGGATGCGGGTTTATGAGGGACTTGACCGGGGAGCCAAGTTTGTGCTGGCTTTTATGGATCCAGATTTTTCCAAGCGTTGGACCGACATCAGTGAGGGACTGCTCGAGAGCTTAATGATGACGGTCACTTCCACTGTGATCGGCATCGGCATTTCCATACCGATCGGATTGGGTGCCGCGAAGAACCTAGCCCCCCTGCCTGTCTACCTGCTTTGCCGGGGCATCATCGCCCTTTCAAGAAGTTTCCAAGAAATCATCATTGCGATTCTATTCGTTGCGATATTCGGTTTCGGACCACTTGCGGGGATATTGACACTTTCCTTTGCGACCATCGGTTTTCTGTCCAAACTGCTCGCCGAAGACATAGAAGACATCGACCCCAGCCAGGCGGAAGCCGTTAAAGCAACCGGCGCGCGCTGGTGGCAATGGCTCAATTACAGCATCCAGCCCCAGGTCATGCCACGGCTGATTGGTCTTTCTCTTTACCGTCTGGACATCAATTTCCGTGAATCAGCCGTGGTTGGTCTGGTAGGGGCGGGAGGTATCGGTGCAACTTTGAACACCGCATTCGACCGTTATGAATTTGATACCGCGGCAGCAATTCTGATCACCATAATCGCCATCGTCATGCTGATGGAATATCTGTCCGGTCACATACGCGCTTGGATTCAGTAATGCCGGTTTCTGAAAGACTCGGACAGAAAATATGGCAGCGCCGTGAAAGGGGCAAGCAACTGGCGATCTGGTTTGCATGGCTCACGGGCACAGCGTTGTTTGTGTTCTGCTGGCAGTTGATCTCCGAACAAACACAATGGTTTTTTGTCTGGGATGCCCCACGGATTGCAGGGGATATCGGTTCCCGCATGCTCCCTCCACGCTGGTCCTATATCACTGAATTGTGGGAACCGCTTTGGGACACCATCAATATTGCCACACTTGGCACCATGCTGGCGATTGTCATGGCAGTGCCGGTGGCCTTTCTTGCCGCCCGCAACACAACTCCTGACACCCGCATTCTGCGTCCGCTGGCACTGCTGATCATTGTCTCCTCCCGTTCCATCAATTCACTGATCTGGTCTCTGCTGCTGGTCTCGATCATCGGACCCGGAGTGGTAGCAGGAATGATCGCGATCAGCCTGCGATCAATAGGGTTCATCGCCAAACTACTTTATGAAGCGATTGAAGAGATCGACCCCAATCAGGTTGAAGCTGTTACCGCCACAGGGGCCCGTGGAAGCCAGGTGATCGCCTACGGCATCATCCCCCAGATCCTTCCCGCTTTCGCTGGCATTTCCGTCTTCCGTTGGGACATCAACATCCGGGAATCCACCGTGCTGGGTCTGGTGGGCGCAGGTGGTATCGGACTCCAGTTGCAGGCCTCTTTGAATGTGTTGGCCTGGCCCCAGGTAACCCTGATTCTGATCTCCATTTTTATTTCAGTTCTGATCAGTGAGTGGGTCTCTGCAAAAGTCCGCCACGCGATCATCTGAACACCTCTTGATTTTCCTTCATACCGTGACATGCGTCCCCTGAAGGAAATCCCACAATCCCTTCTGAAATCGATCCGTTTCATTCTTTGCGATATCGATGACACACTGACCTTTGAGGGGAGTCTTCCTTCAGAATCCTTCGCAGCGCTTCATCGACTTAAAGAATCTGGTTTCTTCGTAATCCCTGTAACGGGAAGACCTGCAGGCTGGTGCGATCACATCGCACGTTTTTGGCCTGTTGAAGGAGTTGTTGGTGAAAACGGTGCCTTCTATTTCCAGTACCAGCACTCCTCCCGGAAAATGATCAGGCATTTCTTCAATGATGAGGACCAACGCCTGCATGATCGTGAACGTCTGAAAGTCATCGCGGATCAAGTTTTATTAAAAGTCCCGGGTGCCGCACTTTCTGCAGACCAAGCCTACCGAGAAGCTGATTTAGCGATTGATTTCTGTGAAGATGTACCCCCATTGAGCGTTGAAGCAGTTGAAAATATCGTTGAAATTTTTGAATCCCATGGGGCCAAGGCAAAAGTCAGTTCCATTCATGTCAACGGCTGGTTTGGGGAATACGATAAACGTTCGATGAGCCTTCTTTTGCTTGATAGCATCTTTGGTATCAACAAAAAAGAGGCTGAAGAGAAAATTCTTTTTATTGGAGACTCTCCTAATGACTGTCCCATGTTTGAAACTTTCCCTGTCAGTGTAGGGGTCGCAAATGTCAAAGATTTTAGTGCCCGGTTAAACCCCGCTCCGGCTTGGGTCACCCAAAATAAAGGAGGTTATGGATTTGCAGAAATGGTGGATTTTCTTCTTTCTCAACTAGATCAGAAGGAATAATAATTTGTTGTTAGAATAATGTTAATTTATTTTATGTATCTCTGATTTTATCGGTGAGGCAAACATCATCAACGGGCAATTGACCGATCACAACGGCCAGGACGCAAAGGCTGAAATTTGTGGGATTTCTTTAAGCCTACCCCATAGTGGACAAGAACCCGGCGAAATCAAGATCGCAGCCAGACCACAATCGATCAGGATTCATTCTGATCTAAATCAGGGAATTCAGGGAACGATCCTAAAAAGTGTCTATCTAGGCAGCCATCAGGAATACACGTTTCAAACAGAACTTGGAGAATGGTTTGTCATTGACACTCAAATGGAGGAAATTCATGAAGAAAATTTATCTGTTTCCCTTGATTTTAAAAATCGCGGTGTAAGCATCATTCCCCATTCCTGATCTTATAGAACACTCTAAAATTGGCTGATCCCGGCATACTCATTTTCCTTACAAGTGGCCTGTTTCTGGGTTGGTCATTGGGAGCCAATGATGCTGCCAATGTTTTTGGAACTGCTGTTGGCAGCCGCATGGTCCGTTTCACCACTGCGGCCTTGATTTGTGGCATCTTTGTTATTCTTGGTGCTACCATTAGTGGAACCGGAGCAGCTCTTACTCTCGGCAAATTAGGTGCAGTCAATGCCTTAGGAGGTTCTTTCATGGCCGCCCTATCTGCTGGACTCACAGTCTATTGGATGACGAGACTGGGCCTACCCGTTTCCACCAGCCAGGCCATTATCGGCTCAATCGTCGGTTGGAACCTTTTCAGTGATTCCTATACTGATCTTGCTTCACTCCTCAAAATCCTATCTACCTGGGTCATCTGTCCTCTACTTGCTGCAATCATAGCAGCCATAATTTATATCCTTACAAAGATTTTTGTTCGTCGAATAGGGATCGGGTTGATCCGTCTGGATGGTTACACCCGCCTCGCGCTCATCCTCGCAGGAGCCTTTGGGGCCTACAGTCTGGGAGCAAATAATATTGCCAATGTGATGGGTGTTTTTGTTCCCGTTGCCCCATTTCAGGAAATGAGGCTGAGTGATAATTTCAGCTTCTCCTCAACACAACAGCTTTTTTTAATCGGTGGACTTGCCATTGCTATAGGAGTATTTACATATTCCAAGCGAGTCATGCTCACAGTCGGATCAGAACTCATGAGACTCACTCCATTGGCAGCATGGGTTGCAGTCATGGCTCACTCCATTGTTCTGTTTCTTTTTGCATCCGAAAAATTGGAACAGTTCCTTGCTAGCCTCTCGCTACCAACCATCCCTCTGGTTCCTGTTTCAAGTTCTCAGGCCGTTGTAGGTGCTGTGATCGGAATTGGAATGCTTCAAGGAGGCCGAGAAATCCGGTGGGGGAAGGTCACCAACATCGTCAAAGGGTGGATCATCACCCCCTTGGTTTCAGGAATGATATGTTTATTAGGTCTTTATTTCCTTCAAAACGTCTTCATGCAAACCGTTCAGCGAGAATCCCTTTATATCCTTTCTTCGAAAGTGATGCAAAAATTAAAAGATGAAGGCATTGACATGAAACACCTTCATGGACTGCAAAACACTACCTATCCAAGTTCTGCCTCTTTAATCCGTGCCATCGAATCGCAAAAACCATTGCCTTCCAAACTTGCACTCAAAGCCATAAAATACTCTCTTTTGAATCCCGTCACTATCTCATCTGAAAAGCTGGAGCTAATTGACACAAAAGTTTTCAGCACAAAACAAATGAAGGCATTAAAACAACTGAATGGGAAAAAATATGAGCATTCCTGGCAACTTGGATCTGCTCTAGAAACCATTAACCAAGAATGGGAAATCCTCGGAGAAAATATAGAACACAAGCTCCATGACCGAGCAATCAAACAAAAACTTGCCTACATTTATCGCCATTTTTCTGTAAAAAAATGATGTAATTACAAAAACCTTACTATAGCTTACTCAATACCCATGAATCCCATCAGCTTTTTTCTAAAAAAACAGTATGAAATTGAAGAAAAAATTCACCGCCTCCTGAAGCACCTCCAGGATATGGTCCTTTTGCATCAAAAAGCATTTGAAGCCTACCTGGAAAAGCGATGGGACGTTTTTGAAAATACTCAACAAGAATTGGGACGACTTGAAAAAGAATTGGATCTTCTAGGGCATCAGATTCAGATGTCTTTGCTCAGGGAATCTCTGATGCCCGATTCAAGAGATGATCTTTTGAAGTTGTTAACGAAACTGGATCAAATTCCAAGTCGTCTAAAACACCTGCTTGCAGATATAGGGCTTGAAAAACCTGTCATTCCTGAAGAGCACGATAACCCCATCAGAAAACTTCTTTTCCACACTCGAGAGGCAGTTGATGCATTGGCTCATGCCGTGGATAGTTTATTTTCAGATCTGAGATCAATCCGGCAGTTTGTCGAAGAGACGGCAAGACAGGAAAGTGAAGTTGACCGATATGAACGTGAATTGCTCCAATTGATTTTTAACAACCAGGAACTTGATCTCGGAAGACAATATCAGTTGAAATATATCGTAAAAGAACTTGGTGGAATATCCAATCTTGCAGAAGATGTTGCCGATGCAGTTCTGATCATTGCCTCAAAACAAAGTTCATGAAAACAATTTCAGTTCACAAGAAATGATCCGATTATACAGCAAATAGAACAGATCACCCTTCAGTTAGGTTCATACACTCAAGGTCCATACAATATTTCAGCCCCTTGTTGATACTATAAAGCTAAGTGTTTTTCTAAAATTATTGATGAAAGAACCCTTGGCGAAAAATAAATTGAACCTTTTTTTCAGAATAAAGAATTGAAATTCAGTCAGATTCACTCGTATCAATAGAATTCTATCTCATGGTGAATTATTTATTTTTTACTGTCTGCCATCATCTTGGAGGTGACAGGGACTCTGCTGCTACCGATTTCAGAAAATTACACCAAACTCCTTCCCACTGTAGGATTAACGTTTTGTTATCTGATTAGTTTCTACTTATTGACCTATGCTCCCAGGAGTATCCCAATTTCCATTGTATATCCTACCTGGAGTGGGCTTGGAGTCTTCTTTGTTTCACTGTTTGGATATTTTGTCTATCGCCAACAACTTCAATGGCAGGGGGTATTGGGCTTGGTCCTAATCGTGATCGGAGTTGTTCTGGTGAATGCTTTCAGCAAATCTCCTGTTTAAATCTTGTCGGATTATTATTTAGAATTCCTCTAGACGATGGTCATTATCCATGTTTAATTTTTCAATTACGCATCAAACGCTTGAATTCAAAGAATCAACAAAAGATTATTTTCCCCTCGAAGAATCAATTCCAGTTAATGCTTATTTTACGGTGAGAAATGATTGCCTTCTAAACAATCCTTATTTTTTTTTGTATTTTAGATCCAATCATGAATTGCTCTCCCCTCATCCCCTATGTTTCAACCAACTAAACCCGGTTCGGCAAGTTTTAGAGGAAATGCCCTTGCCAATAATTACACTCCTTCATCAGTGATCCCTGGAATGTAACTCAAGCTAAATGATTTCTTGTACAAAACCCTGACGAGAAACCTTTTGAATTGCGTTGGCAAAGATTTGAGTATCAGTAAAATCGAGACCTCTATTTCGAAGATGAAAACCAAAACCATGATTTATTTTTTTTAGAGCCTCCAATTTCTTGACTAGTTTTTTCCCATGTTGTTTTTTTAGATTTCTGTAATTCTTTAATGAATATATCCATAACCATTATCAACTTTCATTCTTTCAAAGCCTCCTCAATTGTCTGTAATGATGATAATTTTTCAGGAAAATAAAATGAGGCGACACTGATCATTAATTTCCCTATCAATTCCCTTCTAAAATAATTCATTAATTTTGAACGCTCTTAGCTTTTCTCAAAGAGATATTTCACGAAATTAATGTACTCATACCATCGTCCGATGGATCTATTTAGGAGCATGCATTGATTTGAATTAGAGGTTATCAGTTGTTGTTATTTTTTTCTCCATGAACACACTGAATGGATCTTCTACATAATTTCCGAATGGTTTTGTCTTCTGATATCCCAATTTTTCATAGAGGTGTATGGATGGCTGCTGATGGATTCCAGTTTCTAACCGAATCCATTGATAATTCTGATTCAACGCTTGGTCTTCTAGTGCCTGCATGAGCTTCATGGCAATTTTTTGTCCTCTATAATTTTCATCAACAAAGAGTCTTTTGATTTCTCCATAATTCAATTCTTCTTTTTTCACGATCATGGCCGCACAGCCAACAAGTTTTTCTCGAATGAATGCACCGATGAAAAAATTGTCCTGCATTAAAAGTTCCTTCATATCCACCAAATGATTGCTCTCTGCAGGATAAAGGCTTTCCATCAATTTATCCGAAGCATCCAGAAGAGGTTTTGCTTCGTTCCCATTAATTGCTCGAATCTCCAGTTCAGACATAATGAAGGCTCAACATTTTCTCACTCAATCCCCAATCCTTGTTTGTTGATTGTTGAGTTGAAGTTTCTTCCGCAGCCATCTTTGACAGGCTTTTTCCTGCAATGGAGTAGTTGGAAACACCGCCTTAAACGGTTTCCATTTTCGGCTCATGCAAACTCATCATTTTCCTCTCCAAACAGGTTTACGTTTTTCAGAAAACGCCAATGCTCCCTCTTTGATATCCTCAGAACGGTTCACCTTTTCAACCGTGGAACAGGCATCATGGACAGAGAAGGCTTCATTTTCAGAAATCGTCTCCGTCATCCTTAAGACCTGTTTGATGGCAGGGTAGAGCAGCGGAGGTCCTGCTTCGAGTTGATCTGCTATTTCACGGGCCTTGACCAGGCCTTCACCTTGTGGAACCACATGATTCACGAGTCCCCAATGTTTGGCTTCCTGGGCATCCATCCAGCGTCCTGTCATCATCAGTTCAACCGCAACATGGTATGGAATCCTACGTCTGAGTTTCACCACCCCACAATCAGGCAACACCCCGACGTTGATTTCAGGAAGGGCAAAAGTTGAGTGTTCCTCAGCAACAATGATGTCACATCCGAGCATCATTTCGAACCCACCTCCACAAGCAATGCCGTTGACTGCACAGATGATCGGTTTGTAGAGGTTACGCGGGTGGTTCAGTCCTCCGAATCCTCCGGAGCCGTAATCAGAATCGGAAACCTCTCCACTCTCTGCGACATTCTTAAGATCCCATCCTGCACTGAAGAACTTTTCCCCCTTCCCGGTGAGGATTGCAAAACGCTGGGTTGCGTTGTCACGAAACCCTTCCCACATCCGGTTGAGTTGACGGCTGTCTTCCGCAGTGATGGTATTGGCTTTACCTCGACAGAGGGTAACTTCCAGAACACTTTCATGTTCTTGTAATTCAAAGGCTTCCGGCATTCAGTTCTCCTTGATTTGGATCAATGCATCTAAAAGTATCACTCCCTTTCCTTCTGGTCGTATGGCAAGGGGATTGATTTCCGCATTGAGCACGTTTTGATGGTGGTTTTCAGCAAATTCTATAAAAGCCTGAACGGTTTTCAGCAAAGCTTCCAGATCCCCTTTGGGATTTCCCCGCCAACCCTGCAAAACCCTATAGATTTTCAATTTCTCCAGCGCCTGCAAGATCATCGATTCATTCATTGGAAAAAGGACCGTGACACTGTCATCCAGCAGTTCTGCGAAAATCCCCCCGGATCCTATTATGATCGAAAAACCAAACTGTGGGTCGTAGTGCAGACCGAGCAGCAACTCTGCCACCGTGTCTGTCACCATCTCTTCAAGGAGGAAGGAATCAGAGGTGCCTCTCATTTCTGCAACAGCGTTGGCCACTTCCTCTTGAGAGTAAAGCCCTAGTGCCACTCCTCCCTGATCTGTTTTGTGGAACAACTCTGGAGATGATGCCTTCAACACTAACGGGTAATTCATCGATTCCGCAGCCATGGGTGCCTCTTCAGCGGAAATCAGTTTCCCATAAGGTACCGGCAGGCCTGCATCCCGGAACATGCTCTTTGCTTGAAATTCCGTCAGCATCTTTTTGGAACTTGAGAAATCATCCGAAATCAGAAGTTTTGTTTGCAAACCCTGCTTCCAATTCTTTCCGATTAAGGATGCATGATTCATGGATCGAATTGCTTCTGGAAGTCCCTGAAGTGGAACCACTTCTGCTTTCAGGGCTTTTTCTCGTATTCTGCGTGAAAGACTTTCCGGAAGAGATGAAAGCAACCCTGCCTGAGATGCAAAACCTTCGGCAACTTCGAGAAACAATTCGATCACGCTATCGAAAGATTCGGTGTCCGATTCGATTTCATCGGGAGGGTCGAGCATCAAGGAAGTCAGTGAATAACCCGCACCAAGCATCGTCTTAAACATTTTTCTCAACCTGGGTGGATCAAACCAGGTGGCTGTTTGAAAATCCAAGGGATTGTCAATCAACACACGTTCACCGACCAAAGGACTCAGTTTGGCTTTAACACCATCTGAAGGAGGTTCTAAAACGAGATCATGGCCATTGATGTTATCCGCAATCAGGGCAACATCCCCACCTGATGCGCTCATCATCGACACACGATTACTTTGAAGTGGTCCGCAACAATGAAGGAGTTTCAAAGTCTCGACCAGAGTGCTCAGATCCTCACAACGGGCAATACCCAAACGTTCGAACAGAGCATCATGTAATTCTTCCGAACCGGTCATTGCCCCCGTATGCGTCAGGGCCACTTGCTTCCCTTTTTCACTGCGTCCTGCCTTGATCAGGGCAATCGGCTTTTTCAACTGCCTTGCTTCTTCCACGGCATCAATGAAGTTTGAGATATCCTTGATTCCTTCCATGTAAAGCCCTATGACGCTGACCCTATCATCTTGGGCGCAATAGCGGATCAAGTCCTCAGCCGCGAGACGCTGCTGATTGCCAACCGAAATCACATATCCCACCGGAAGCGATCGTCTTTGGGCCATGAGGGTGATGGAGATGGTTCCACTTTGACTGATGATCGCCACCCCACGTTCGATCACTTGGCCTACAACCTGATCGGGCCAGAGGGCAACTTGATCGAAAAAATTGATGAACCCGTAACAGTTGGGGCCTATGAAAGGCAGGTCTGAAGGAATTTGCTCCAATTCATCCCTCAATGAAAGTCCATCCTCCATCTCTCCAAAACCAGAGGCAAAGACTACGGCTCCACCCAGACCTTGGTGACTCAGGTCACGTAACACAGAAAGGGTCTGTTCCCGATTGATTCCCAGAAATGCAGAATCCGGAATGTCTGGAAGTTCCGAAAGTTCCCGAAAACATCCCTCTCGACTGGGATGTACACGCCATAGATTGCCTGAAAAACCGAGTTTTAAACATTGCTCGACCACAAAGTCCGACCACTTCCCTCCATAGACCACAACGTTTTTGGGACGAAAGAGACGATCCAGATTCATGAGTTAAAATAATTTAAGGTCACAGGATTTTATTTAAGTTATGGATATCTTTATATTCTTTTTGTTACACCAACCCAACCACAAATTCTCCAAAGGGATACTTAGGATCAATCACCAAATGGCTCATGCTACGACGGACAGGGAAAAGGCTCCATTGTTTTGAAAATTCTCAATCATCTCTCTCTTCAAAGGATTAATTTTTTTCTATTCGTTACAAAAACAGAACCAGCTCATTGAATCGATTTATGTATGAAGCATTCCATGATCAAACACCCTGGCAGGACGATCTAATTAATGAAGGATGAATCAATAAAAATACCTGCCCATGAAAACAGTTCCTAGCTTTCAATTTATTGATAGATTTCATATCACCAACCATGGTATTATCATTATCCTCATTGTTAGTTCTCCCTTTGATCTTAAAACAACTGACTCAAAAAAAATGCTTTCACCCAAAGAAATCGCTGAAGCGAACGAAGACATAGAAAAAGACGAAGACGAAGTGCAAGAAGACAAGCAAGAAAAGAAAGAAAAATAATGCCCCTCAAAGATTAAACACGCATATCGAATCTCAGCATTACATGACTGATTTTTTACAATGTCTCTGAGGCATAACACCATTTATGATTTATGCACCTAGAGGGCGTAGAAGTCCTCTGGAGATGATATGACGCTGAATTTCAGAAGTTCCGTCCCAAATACGTTCGATACGGGCGTCACGCCAGATGCGTTCAAGAGGAAGTTCCTCCATCAATCCCATCCCCCCTACTGTTTGTAAAGCCTGATCGGCGATCCTTGAGAGCATTTCCGAGCAGTACAGTTTGGCCATTGCACAGTCCTCTGCGGTAACCGTTCCCTGATCAATTTTCCAAGCCGTTTCGATGAGCATCAGGTTGGCCAATTTAATTTCGGTGGCCATGTCTGCAAGAGGAAAGGAAATGCCCTGGAACTTGCCGATTTTCTGTCCGAACTGCTCACGCTCCGACGCGTATTTCAAAGCAATCTCATAAGCCCGTTCTGCTCGGGCAACACAGGTTGCCGCCACCGTCAAACGTGTCGGGCCCAGCCATTCGTTGACCAATCGGAATCCGTCTCCTTCAGGCCCCATGATCCTCCAACCTGGAATCCTGACATCATTGAAACGCAAAATATTGTTGGTATAGGCCCGGTGTGAGACATTCCTGTATCCGGATGCGACTTCCACTCCAGGATCCTTGAAATCGACCAGGAATGCAGAAATACGCTTCTTGATTCCTTTCGAGGTTTCCTCTTCTCCAGTGGCAGCAAAAAGGACACAATAATCAGAAACCGATGCCTGGGAAATGAAATGTTTCTCTCCATTGATGTTCCATTCATCATCTGCCAATTCAGCACGACAACGCATGCTGCGGAGATCAGAACCTGCTCCGGGCTCCGTCATCGCAATACAATCACGTTTTTTCCCGGCCAGAGTCGGTTTGAGAAACTGTTCCACCTGCTCTCCCTCACATGCTGCCAGGATGTTCAGAGGACGGTGGGCGCATTCCGCCATCGCCAGCGAAGTCCGTCCAAGTTCCTTCTCAATCAGCATCACGGAAACCGCATCCAAACCGCCTCCTCCCACCTTTGTTGGAAGATTGCAGGCATGCAGCCCCAAATCCATTGATTTTTCTTTGAGAGAACTTGCCAATTGAGGAGAAAGTTGATTGGTCCTTTCCAATTCATCCTCATTCGGAACCATCTCCTTTTCGACGAAGGAGCGGGTCATTTCTATCAATAGTTTCTGTTCTTCGGAGAGAGTAAAATCAATCATCTTTATTTACTTCAAGCTACTTTAATTCTTTGGATTTGCTGATGTTGTTATCTGCTTATCATTCTTCCAATGTTAGGGACATCATTAGCACCCGCGACAGGAAGGAGCAATGTTAAATTATGAATAAAATATTATAATGATTTAAACCAACTGATCTATCATGCCCATGCCCGGACTTATGTTTGTAAAAGCTTCTTGCCATTTGTATAGATTCATTTTAAATAAAATGGGCAGGTATAAATTAAGATGAATTTTTCTAATGGGATGCATAAGAAATGATGATTGATTCAGGATCGTTGCCTCCCCTCAATACACTGAGGGTTTTCGAGGCCGTAGCACGACATCTGAGTTTCACTCAGGCCGCCAAGGAACTCCATGTCACTCAGGCAGCAGTCAGCCATCAGATCAAATCACTGGAAGATCATTTGGGGATCAAACTTTTCAGCCGTATCAAACGCAGGGTATTAATGACCGAAGAGGCGCAAATGTTGCTTCCTGCCGTCATTTCAGCATTCAGCAGTATCCAGGAAGCATTAGAGGTGATCCGGGAACATGATGCAGAACAAACCCTGACGGTGAGTTTGACCCCGCAATTTGCCTCAAATTGGCTGTCTTTCAGAATTGGCTCCTTCTACAAACGTCATCCTGACATCAATCTGCACCTTCAGATTTCAAGTCAGGAACCTGATTTTGTGTATGGAAAAACAGATCTTGGCGTGTACTGGGGAAGTGGAAACTGGGAAGGACTTCAGAGCGAAAGGCTGATGACCTTGGAATATACCCCTTTTTGCAGCCCGGAATTATTGGATCAGGAACAATCCCTCAAACACCCCTTACAACTTGCTAATTACCGGCTCCTCCATGAGTTCAATTATGAAAAATGGAAAGCCTGGCTCCGGCATGCTGGAGCAGATGAAGTCCGTTTTAAACGCGGGTCCATTTTTGAGGACACAAACCTGCTGATTCATGCTGCGATCGATGCCAAAGGCGTGGCACTTTGTGGATTAGAAATGGTCCAGGAACACCTGGAAAGCGGCCGATTGATTCGTCTTTTTGATGAATCCATCCTGAGCCAACAGGGGTATTATGTGGTCTTTCCCGGGGAAGCATTGGAAAGACCCTTGGTAAGTCTCTTCAGGGATTGGCTGATGGAGGAAACCTTAGAAAATCCCGAAGAAGAAAATATGGCAGAAACGGAAACAATGTCCAAAAACTCAATCATGGAACTCGCATGAATCATGAAGTTTTCATAACCTGTGCCCTCACTGGAGCCGGTGACACCTCGGGGAAGAGCGACCTGATACCCGTGACTCCTGAGCAAATTGCAGAAAGCGGAATCCAGGCAGCCAAGGCAGGCGCTGCGGTGATCCACATCCATGTCAGGGATCCTCAAAGCGGGGCTCCTGCCAGGGACCCGGAACTTTACCGACAGGTGGTGGATCGGGTTCGTGAATCTGGAGTGAACGTCGTGATCAACCTCACTGCAGGAATGGGGGGGGATCTCGTGCTTGGAGCACCCGAAAAACCACTTCCTCTGGTGCAGGAACAGACCGACATGGCAAGTGCTGAGGAACGATTGCGTCACGTCGAATTGATCCGTCCGGACATCTGCAGTCTGGATTGTGGAACCATGAATTTTGCCGAAGGCGACTACATCATGGTCAACACGACCTCAATGTTGAGAGACATGGCAGCCCGAATCCGTGATCTTGGTGTGAGGCCGGAGTTGGAGGTCTTTGATACCGGGCATCTAGTATTTGCCAAACAGTTGATCAAGGAAGGTCTCGTCGATGAACCCGCCCTGTTCCAGCTTTGCATGGGCATCCCTTATGGGGCTCCGGATGATCCACAGACGTTGCTTGCCTTTGCCAACAATCTTCCTGAGAACTCCATTTTTTCTGCATTCTCCATTGGACGGATGCAGCTTCCCTATGTGGCGATGGCGCCACTCGCAGGAGGAAACGTTCGGGTCGGATTGGAAGACAACATCTACCTCTCCCGAGGAGTACTTGCCACCAATGAACAATTGGTGGAGCGTGCCGTTACCATTCTGGAAGCCATGAACTGTAAAATCCTCGGCCCGGATGAAGTACGTGAGCGGCTTCAACTGAAACCACGAACCTGAGACTCATGCACAGCTTGAAACAGGGCCCTGTTGCCGTTATCGGCGGCGGTGTCATTGGAGGTGGCTGGGCCGCCCGTCTGCTTCTGAATGGGATCGATGTCCGTATCCATGACCCTCACCCCGAGGCCGGAAGGCGGGTGCGGGAGATGCTTGCCAATGCGGAGCGTGCCTGGGAAAGCCTGACATCGGCCCCTCTTCCTGCCAAAGGGTCCCTGAGCTTTTGCGGATCGATTGCCGAAGCCGTGGAAGGATCCGTATTCATCGAAGAATGCACTCCTGAAAATCTGGAATTGAAACAACGGATCCTGGCAGAGGTTGAGAACGATGCAGCATCTGATGCCCTGATAGGATCTTCCACTTCCGGGCTTCTGCCCAGTGACCTGCAGTCTGAAATGAAGCATCCTGAACGACTTCTCGTCACCCACCCTTTTAATCCAGTCTATCTTCTGCCTTTGGTGGAACTCTGTGGAGGTCTGCTTACCTCTCCTGAAGTATTGGATCAGGCGGCAGCATTGTTCGAATCCCTTGGGATGCGGCCACTGAAACTGAAAAAGGAAATCGATGGTTTCCTTGCAGACCGCCTGTTGGAGGCTATTTGGAGAGAATCATTGTGGCTGGTGCATGATGATGTCGCTTCGGTCGAGGATATGGATGATGCCTTTCGTTTTGGTCCCGGGCTACGCTTTGCCCTCATGGGTTCTTTTCTCATCTATCGCATCGCCGGCGGGGAAGAGGGCATGCGGCACTTCATGGCCCAGTTTGGCCCGGCACTCAAATGGCCCTGGACCAAACTGATGGACGTTCCGGAACTGACCGACACCTTCCTCGACAAAATCGCTTCACAGTCCGACGAACAGGCAGGAAATCTTTCCATCCGTGAACTTGAACAAATCCGTGACGATGGCCTGGTTGCTATCCTTCAGGGACTCAAAGGGGTCGATTGGGGTGCAGGATCCGTCTTCAGGAAGCAGGAAAAACAGTTATTTGAAAACTTCCATCAAAATGCAGTCCATAAGGACTTGGATGAAACCCAGCCTCTGGTACTTCACAGGGGATGGATCCGACCTTCGTGGATCGACTACAACGGGCATATGACAGAAAGCCGTTACCTACAGGTGTTCGGTGATGCCACCGATGCATTGCTGGGGTATCTTGGGCTTGATCAAGAGTACCTCGATTCAGGTTTTTCTGTCTTCACCGTCGAATCCCATATTCGTCATCTCGATGAAGGAGCACCGGGTTCCAATTTCGTTGTGAAAACCCAGTTGCTCGGTGGTGATGAAAAACGCCTGCATATCTGGCATGAACTCCTTGATCAAGAAAGCGGAAGCCTGTTTGCTACTGGAGAACACATGCTGCTTCATGTCGACACCCGTGCTGCTAAGAGCTGTACGATGCAGTCCCGGCTTCTGTCCAAAAGCCAACAACTGAGGTCCTTGCACCAATCCCTGAAACGTCCTGAATCAGCAGGCCGTTCCATTGCTCTACCCTCAAGAAATTAAAATTTATCTAGGAGTTCCTGAACCGATCCGCGCTTCCACTTCGATCTCGACAAGGCAATCAGGAACGGCCAGAGCGGTGCAGACCGTAGTGTTCGCTGGGCGGGTGAATCCAATTCTTCGTTTCAGGACTGCGCTCACCGAAGGTACATGTTCAGGAGATGTTAAAAAAACCCTCGCGCGAACAACATCATGCATTCCTGAGTTTGCCTGCTCTAGAGCCTGTTCAATGGTATCCAAAGCCTGTTCAGCCTGATCTGATGCTTTTTCCGGCAATTCTCCACTTTGAAAATTGATGCCTACGGTTCCGGAAACATATACATGATCTCCAACAACAAGCGCTCTTGAATATCCTGCCAGTTCCTCAAAGGTAGATCCTGAATAAATATGGGTTCTTTTGATATTTTCCTGATTCATGGCCTTATGCATCCTCCACGATGGCTTCAGCTTCTATTTCAACCAGGTGATCTCCGATCAAATTAGAAACTTCAAGGGTTGTATTGGCAGGGTTCAGTCCTTCAAAATAACGTCCATGCACCCTGGACACTACTTCACAATGTTCACTGTTGCTCAGGTAGACCCTGGTTCTGATGATATCCGAACGCTTTCCTCCCAAAACACTGACAGCTGAGAGAATCTTATCCAGAATGTAGACCGTCTGTCCTCTAGGATCATTGCTGCAAATCACCCGGTCCTCTCCATGAATGGCAGTAGTCCCGCTGACAAGGATACGACCACCTTTCTTCACAGCACGGGAATAACCACAAACCGATTCCCAGAAACTTCCGGTTCCCAATTTTTGAACGTCCTGATCCTTGAAGAGGGTCAATCGGTGATCGCTTATACTCTGTTCTTCAAGATGATCACTCAAATCCCCCGCAGCCGTCAAAAAAGGAGGTTGCCTATATTCTGAACCACAGTCTCCTTTTAAACGACGAGTCCCACTCATGACTTCGTCGATGGCTTCATGGTCTTCTTGGTCCAAAGCAAATGAAAAAAGATTGGCATTATCAGAACGATGTTCACTTTCACTCAACCTAGCTCCGATGATAACGGCCCCCACAGCGGGTTGGTCCAAGACCCAACGGGTGGCAACATTGGTGATGGATGCCTTTTTTTTCTGGGCAATCCTATCCAGTGTAGCAAGGATCTGCTGAAACTTTTCCCACCCTCCTGTCTGCTCAATGAAGCGCTTGTACTTCATTTTACTCCAGTCATTAATCTGGGATAATGAAGGTTCTACTTTCCCCAACCATTTTTCAGAAAGAAACCCTCCAGCTACAGAACCATAAGCTAGTAGTTTGATTCCATGTTTGAGGCAAAGTTCGCTCATCTCTTCAAGAGCACGCCGATCCAACAAGGATACTACAACCTGATTGCTGATGATTTCATGTCCTTCCTGAAGCAAAAGGTGGAGATGATCCGTGTCAAAATTCGTCAAACCTATCTGGTTGATGATCCCTTCATCCCTGGCCAGTTGAAGTCCTTCCATCGCTTCCAGATAATCTGGATGTTCGTAATTCCACCAGTGAAACTGCATCATGTCGATTTGTTCAACAGCCAAACGTTCAGCACTCTGCAGGACTCCATCACGAACCTTTTGAGCAGTCATCTCTCCAGGTTTGGGACACCATTTGGTATGAAACCTTGCTTTAAGAGAAGATCCTTTTGACTGAGCATCTTTCAACAATTGCTTACGCGCATGACCTGCAATCAATTCTGCACTACCATAATGATCTGCCATGTCAAAGGTATCAAAACCTGTTTCTGCATATTCCACCAGCGATCTTGCAGCGGAATCCATATCCATGCTGTTTCCAGTTTTTTCAATGTCTGCTACCTGCCAAAGACCCGTAATGATCCTACTAATTTGATAACCGGGAACCAGTTCAATTCGCTGGGGTTGTTTCATCGATGTTCCTTCATCAAACAGTGCACATTTTGATTCTGAATCTGATATTCATGTTGAATTTAATCTTTAAGAAAACTGACATTCTTTTTTTCAGGCAAGATCCCCGCCGGACGATAGAGCAGCATCAAGATCAGAACCAGGCCTATGACCACCAACCGCATTGCGGCAGCCTGGGTCTGAAAATCCGGAGTAACGAGCAACGCAATCAGACTGTCACTGGCCGACCAGAGTCCCCAAATCATCAACGCCCCCAGTATTGCTCCTAGGTTGTTGCCTTTACCTCCCGCAATCAACATCACATAAACCTGGATGGTAAAGATGGGCATGAAATCCTGAGGACTGATGAATCGCATGAAGTTGGCATACATTGCACCAGAAAGTCCCATGATCGCACATCCAAGCACAAAAGCCTGAAGCCTGTAACTGAAAACATCCTTGCCCATGCTCTCAGCAGCAAATTCATCTTCCCTGATTGAGCGTAGAACCCTGCCCCAGGGGGATTTGTATATCCTCTCAAGAGACAGGTAAAGGGCTAACAGAATGACAAAACAAATCATCAAGAAGAGGATGTTGTCTACAGCAGGATCCTCAGACCATCCTGAGAGTGGTTTCGGCAGTCCATAGAGTCCGTTAGGCCCTCGGGTGAAAGATTCCAGGTTCAGAGCAACCAGTTGTATGGTGATCGCAATCCCAAAGGTTGAGATGGCCAGGAAATCTTCTCTCAACCTCAATGTGATCAAACCCACCAGCAACCCAATTATTGCAGATGTCACCAGTGCAGCCAGCCAGGCTACCAGGATGGGCAATTCAAATCCCCCAATCAGTGTGTCAGGATATTTCGGACCAGAAAGAATTGCACTGGTGTAAGCGCCTATAGCAAAGAATCCAGCAACACCCACATTAAACAATCCAGTGAATCCATACTGAATGTTCAGCCCCAGACAGCTTATGGCATAAAATGAACAGATGATTAAAAAGAATACAGGAAAAGAAAGAAATTCAAGCATCTCGTTCCTTTTCTCCCAAAATGCCCTCAGGCCTCAGGACCAAAACCAGAATCAAAATTAAAAATGATACGGCCCCCCGATAGGACGACCATCCTACCGCGACGGCCAGAGCCTCTGAAATACCAATCAGCAAACCTCCCAGCACCGCTCCGTAAAGACTACTAACTCCTCCAACGATCAAAGCGGCAAACATGGGCAAGATCAGTTCAAAACCCATCTCAGGATCCAACTGAGTAATATGGGCATGAAGGGTTCCCGAGATCGCTGCGAGGGATGCCCCAAGCACCCAAGAACCCTTGATCACATGATCCACATTGATCCCAATCACTCTTGCCAGAGATGGATTTTCAGCAACGGATCGCATCTTTTTCCCCATCAAAGTTTGATTCAAGAAAGTGTGCAAACCTATCACGCAAAGCACGGTGATGAGGAGTATCAGCATGTCATCAGGCACAATTTTCACTCCTTCAAAGACTTCCACTGCCCGGGGTATGTAGAAACTGAGAAATTGCTGATCTCCTCCTGCAATAAGGGTGATCACATTTCTGGCAATCAGTGAAAGCCCAAAAGCAACAATGATGAAAGTGATTCTGGAGGATTCTTTTTCACGTAGCATTCGAAATACCAATTGATCCGTAACCAGTACCACTATTGCAGTGATCAAGATTGAAAACATCATGGAGACAAGAAGCGGCCACCCAAATGAGACCGGTCCTATCCGGCCAATCCCCAACCCCATCATTGCAACAAACGCAAGGGAGATATAGGCACCTACTGCCATCACTTCACCCTGGGCAAAATTAGCAAAACGCATGACATTGTAAGAGATGCTCAAGCCAACCGCCCCAAGGGCGATGATCGCCCCGTTGATCAATCCGTCGATGAGGAACTGAATCATTTCGAACTCATGGCCTGGGTTCCAAAATAGATTTCACCAATTTCTGGACTCTCCAGCAATTCATCAGCCGCTCCTTCCAACCGTAGTTTGCCATCTGATAGAATGATTCCCCGGTCAGAGACTTTTAACGCCGCTTTTGCATTCTGCTCGACCATCAAAACGGTCACACCCGATTCCTTGATTTTTTTCACATGTTCAAAAACCTGTCTTCGAAATAAAGGAGAAAGCCCCGCAGAAGGTTCGTCCAACAAAAGCATGGCCGGTGCAGACATTAAGGCTCTTGCAATTGCGAGCATTTGTCTCTGCCCTCCAGAAAGGATCCCTGCCTTTTTACCTAAGAACCGTTTGAGATCCGGAAAAAGTTCAAACACATGTTCAAGCCGCTGATCATGTATTTGGGGGTTGGCCAAACTTCCCAAATCGAGGTTATGTTCCACACTGAGGCGTGAAAACACATTATTCGTTTGAGGAACATAAGCGATGGACTGGCTGATGATCTGATGGGTCTTCAGGCCAATGATTTCATTTTGCCTGAACAGGATGCTCCCTGATGTGAATCTGAGGAGACCACAAAGGGATTTGATCAGAGTAGACTTGCCTGCACCGTTGGGCCCCAGGATGGTAAGGATTTCTCCTTCATTCACCCACAATGAAATATCCCTGATGATATTCACCTGGGAACTGTAGCCAGCGCTGAGGCTCTTGATTTCAAGAAGATTTTCTTTTGAAGTTTGGTTCATCTAGAAAATCTGCTTTCTTTTAGGATCTGGTAAGGACATGTTGGCTTTCAAAACTCGTTCTTTGGGAATGGATTCACTCTCCAAAAAAAGCTTCCAACAGCCTTTTGTCGGAACGGATCTCATCAGCATTACCCTGCATCAGGATGGAACCCTCAGCCATAACCAGGATGGGTGAACACAATTTCATCACCATTTCCATATTGTGTTCAATGATCAAAAACGTGATGCCCATCTGGTTGATTTCACGTATCTTTTGAATGATTTCCTCCAACAGCACCGGGTTGACTCCAGCAGCAGGTTCGTCCAACAGGATCAATTTAGGATCTGAAATCAGGGCCCTGCCCAACTCCAGGAGCTTCAACTGCCCTCCTGAGAGATTGGAAGCAGGTTCATTTTTCAGTTGGTCAAGTTTCAAAAACTCCATGATTTGTCCAGCCCTTTCCCTCAACACCCCTTCCTGTTCCAGGACGGATTGGAGCCTTAACCAGTTATTCCAGAATCTTTCTCCTAACTGGCCCCCTGGAACCATCATCAGGTTTTCTAGGACCGTCATTTTAGGAAAAGGCCTTGGAATCTGAAAAGTCCTGACGATTCCCAGATGAAACGTCTGATGAGGCTTTTTGCCTGTGATTTCATGATCATCAAACAAAATGCTTCCACTGCTGGGCTTGATGTTCCCTGCAATCATATTGAACATCGTGGTTTTTCCGGCCCCGTTCGGACCAATCAATCCCGTTATTGAACCCTGTTCAATGGAAAAGCTGGCTTGGCTTACAGCCTGAATTCCTTCAAATTCCTTTGAGAGGCTTTTGGCTTCGAGGATCATCACCTTGGATCAAAGGCGGGAGAATAAAATCCTGAATGGCTCTGAATCACAACAGGAGGGAAAAAACGGTGGGAAGTGAAGTGTTTGAAAAATAAAGATGGATTTCTATTGTTATAAGCAAGGGAGGTTGAAACCCGCCACCTCCCTTGTCAATCACAGGAAAGGTCAGTTCTTCAAACTTCGAACCTTGGCTTTAACCTCATTCACTTGGTCCAGACTGATGCCGCCGATTTCTTTGTAATCTCCATCAACCAACTTCATCTGAACGAAAGGTACCGCAACATCACCATAGGGATCGAAATTGATAGGACCCGTGGCCCCCACATACCAGATATCTTGCCCTTTCTGGATGGAAGCAATGGCATCTTTCATCCCAGATACCCCACCATAATGGTGTTTCCCGGTAGGGCCGGTCAATTCACGTATAATTTTTGCGAGTGTCGGTCCTTTGATATCCATTCCTCGAATGTCTGCAGTCACCATCGCGAGGCCAATCAACACCCCAGAATCATATCCTGAAGTTCGGCCAGGACCTTTGGGGCTTGCATCCCAGCGCTCCTGGAAATCGGATTCCATCTGTTTCAGAGAGGAATTTTCCGGAGTACCAGGGCTGATGAACCATGCATTTTTCAGTAAATCGGTTCCCACCGTATCAACAAACGAAGAATCGTTCATTCCCTGAGGCATGATGAAATTCTGTGGTCCATCAAATCGGATCCAATCACGGAAATGCTTCACCCCATCCTGGATATTGCTCAGCATGTAAAGGCTATCAGGATTTCCTTCCAGAGATTTCGTGATTTCCGCCCGGTAGGATGCTTGGTCGGGGTTGAATGAAACCGTTTGGGCAATTTCACCCCCTAGAGCTTTAAAAGCCTCCACAAATTCGGTCTTATTGTTTTTACCCCAGTCATTGTTCCAGTAAAGAATCGAGGGTCTCCTGAATCCTGCATTATAGGCCATGATCGCCGCGGCCACTGCCTGCAGAGAGTCTGCTGGTAGCGTCCTGAAAAACAAACCCTTTGTTTCTCCCCTTTTGCCCATATTCGTGAAAGTGGATGAAGTCGATGCGGTAGCCACAACAACCACATTTGTTTCGACTGTCACCGAACTCAACAAAGGAGCAGTGATCCCGGAGGAAATCGGTCCCACCAGTGCAGTCACTCCCTCAATGTCGATCAGTTTTCTTGCAGCATCTACAGCGACCGAGGCCTGAGTATTGGAATCGCGGACATCATAAACCAGATCACATCCGATCCCGAGTTGCTTACGTGCCTCGTTCACATGCTCCACCCCCATCTGGGCAGCTCTGGAAATTGGGACTCCATGGGCCCCATATGCACCAGTCAGTGAAAGCACCGATCCAATTTTATGCGTACAGTCTGCAGCAAATGTGTTCGCGGATCCCATCAAAAGGATGGAATAAAGAACCCACATAGTTTTTCTGATCATATCCATTCTGCACTCCTAATTGTTTTCAACAGTTGAGTCTTTTTGCTCGGTTAAACTTTAACCTAATCTAGAAAATTGAAGGTTACAACACATGCCAAGAATTTTGCAAATTATATTCAAACTAAGATTTTGGATCAAAAAGAAATCCCTAAGCTTTCATATTTAAATTCATTTCTAAATGAATGATTGAGTTCCATCCTGGACTGGTATCATCCTAATAATGGTCAAGTATAGAAATCTGATTTAAATGATTAAGGGATTAGCAAAACATTCTAAAACCTTTTCCTTTTAAGGCTTTCCGGTCAATTTTATTAATAATTTTTTTCCCTTAATTCCTGTTCTCGTTGTATCGCATGATGCTCCCATGCCGTCCTTTTTTGTCACGTTCCAGATCAAAGCAATCTCCCGAAAGCGGAAGAGATTGTTTTAAGATTTCTTCAAGCCCTTGAAGATCATCAGGATCAAAGGAAAAATCAAAGACTCCAAGATTTTCTTTCAGATGTTTGGTAGAAGTCGCACCGACGATCACGGCAGCGACTTGCGATTGATCCAAAGTCCATTTGAGGGCAACCTGAGAGAGGTTGACATGATGTTTTTTCGCGATTTGGGACATCCCTGCAAGAATCTGCTGGAATTGCCCCCACCCTCCTATGTCCTCAATGATCAGTTTGTATTTGGTCAAAGAGCGGTTGGATAAGGGGACCCCTGGTTCATCAGCCTTGAACCAATAATCTGAAAAAAAACCTCCCGCCAGAGAACCATAACAAAGCTGCATGATTTGCTTCTGCTGACAAAAAGGGACCAATTCTTTCTCGGGTCTTCTGTCGATGGGGGAATACTGAAGTTGGTTGGTCAAGACGGGTATCCCTGCTTCCACCATCGCCTTCAACTGCCTTGTATTGAAATTGGTGAGCCCAATGTGCCTGATTTTTCCTGCCTGTTTCAGTTTTAAGAGAGTCTCTGCCGTTTCCACGTATCCTGGAATTCCATCAGGATCCCACCAGTAGAACTGAACCAGATCCAACCTCTCGACCCGAAGACGTTTCAGAGAACGGTCTATTCCCCGCTCCACATCCTCAGGCCTGATGGTCCTCAAAAGGTCATAGTCCGGAACATATTTGGTATGAATCTGGATCTCTTTTGCCAGTTCAGGGAAGGATTTGCAAAATCCTCCAATCAGTTCTTCAACCCCAGTGTAAATATCAGCACAGTCGAAGGTAGTGACTCCCGCTTCTACAAATTCTGCCATATCCTTTATAGCCTGGTCTGGGTCTATCTCCCCATGACCGCCAGCCAAGTGCCATCCCCCTTTGATGATTCTTGAAATCGAGTAGCCTGAAGTAAACTCAATCCGTTCGACTCCTGATTTTCCCATCACTTATTCTTTACTTTCCTTGAGGGGGACCACCGTCGTTTCCGCGTGACTGAAAGTTCTCAATCCAAGCCTGCTGATTTTAAATTGCCCTCCACAGTGTGGGTCCGGACACGCAATAACGGCATCGGTGGTCATCCAGTCATTGGCTTCCGTAAAACGCTGTTTCGCAGGCAGAAGAGGTAACAAGGCAGCAAGGGAATAGAACGGGAATGATTTGCGGCCTTCTTCAGGAAAAACAATCTTTTCTCCAACCACATAAAAATACTCTCCTTGCTGATGATCACAGACCATCGGCTTCTCTCCTGACACTACTTCCACTTTTAAGTCATAAAGTTGAAACAGATCCGTTTCCAGGTTTTCCTCATCGCTTTGCATGGCACATAATGGTTGAATGTTTTTAAAAAAACTTGGCTAACTTGCCCGCAACACTTTCACACAGAAACTTTTTGAAATCTTTCTTCTTTCCAGATTTCATCTGAAAGAACTTTTCTCAATCGCTGGACCCCATTCAAAATATCCTGATGGGAATGGTAGAGGGGAGAGATTCCAAAACGGATCGAATCCGGTTTTCGGAAGGAAGAAACGACTCCATGCTCCAGAAGGGCTTCACTGACCGGTCCCGCTCCTTGATGCCTGATGGAAACATGTCCTCCCGCATTGGTATGGGTTGCAGGTGATGTCATTTCCGCCCCCAGGCTTCCACATTCTTGAAGGATCAGGTGGTGGAAGAGGCTGGTTAGAGATTCATGTTTGGAGTCCATTTCTTCCACCGAAACCTTTTTCCAGACATCTACCGCGGCAGCAAAGATTTCATTAGAGATGATCACAGGTGATCCGGTGGTTTGAGAGATGATTCTAGGATTGGGTTGATAGCGGTCTGCAAAGGCAAAAACATCAAAATGTCCCATCCAACCTGCGATGGAGGGCCATTTCTTGTTCTGATGTTTAGGATGAATGAACAGATAGGCTGGAGCCCCTGGGCCTCCGCAGAGGTACTTGTATCCGCAGCCAACAGCAAAATCAGCTTCATTGCCCATCAAATCCACTTTAACCGCTCCGGCAGCATGAGAAATATCCCAGACCACCAACGCCCCGACCTCTTTGGCTTTATTCATCAAATTAGCCATATCCCAGCGCAGGCTGGTTCGGTAATCAACATAAGAAACATTCACAACCGCCACATCCTTGTTCAGTGAATCCAGAAGCTGCTGGTGCGAATCCGCAAACTTGATTTCTGCATCAACTCCATATTCCTTCAAGGTCTTGATCCAACCCTCGGCAATATAGATGTCGGTGGGAAAATGCTTTGATTCCGTCAAAAGGACGTGACCTGATTGCCTGATCCCCCAGGCATAACTGAGAAGTTTATACAAATTGATCGACGTGTTGTCGCAGACGATCAGGTCCTCAGGTTCAGATCCCACCAGGTGAGCGATGCCGGCGCCCAACATTTTGGGTTTATCCAGCCAGTCCAATTTGGCCCAACCCTGTCGGCCCAAATTCCTCCATCCTTCATTCAGCATCCAGGCAACCCTTTGGGGCACTTCTTTGGGCATCGCTCCCATCGAGTTTGCATCAAAATGGATCGCCCCTGTTTCGGCCAGAGCGAACTTGGATCGAAAATCCTGGAGAGGATCCCTCGCATCAAGTTCAAGACACTCCTGAAGTTCAATCCGTTCGTTCAGCATTCCTTCGATTCCAGTATAGCCTTGATTTGCAGGATCTCGTATTCGTGGGCCGCCTTAAGTCCCCGCCATCTTTCCTCATCCATTCCGGCGACCTTCCAGGCAATCATTGTAATCACACAACCTGTTGTTGATTCCCCTTGAAACGAATGAGAAAGGACGCGGATCATGATTCTTGGAATCAGAGAATCCATGCTGTTTCCTAGATGGAAGTGAAGAATCCGCATTTCCTGATCCATCGAAAGACGGATCAGAATGGATTCTCCATTCAGTTTCAAGACTCCTCTTGCGAGGTTTTCACCCATCATCTGGATTTCCTTCAGATTAAAATTCCAATCCGTGAGCTGACTCAGATCAGAAAGACGTGCAAATGCTTTTTCCGGCATGCATGAGGAATGGACCGATGTGATGTGTGCAAATCCATCATCCATGGCAATGGCCCCTCTCTAAACTTATTTTGAATTTATTCTCCTTGTCCATAATCCTTCAAGACACCTTCATGAGTAACATATCCAGCTTCAAGATCCTCCTGGATTTTTTCTGCTTCTCGCATTTTAGGATCTCCCAGTCCCCCTCCTCCGGGGAGTTCAAGGATTAAACGTTCTTCTGGAGGAACCCGGTAAACTGCCTTGTCCTTGAAACACAAACCGTTCTCCAGACCTGCTTTCCCGGGCTTACCGGGAAGCCCCCCTTCCCTACCACGAGGAGGATTCTTCATCCGGTCAAAGGTTGCTGCTGAGATGGTGAAAACTTGATCATTTGACGAGCCAACCTCGATGACTTGCCCCAGCCCCCCCCTGAATTCTCCAGGACCTCCAGAATCCGGAAGGTATTCTTTTCTCCAGAAAACGATGGGAGAGTCAGATTCCGTCACTTCGATTGGAATCGATCCCACTCCACTTGGGAACGCAGTCACTGAGAGTCCATCTTTGCCAGGCCGTGCTCCAACACCCCCCATTCCGACATTCATCACATTGAAAGGTTGAGCAGTGTTCCCATCATCTGAAAAAGGCAGAACCCAGATGCTCCCTGCACTTTCAGCCGGGACCTTTCCTGGAAGTACCTGTGAAAGGCACCCAAAGGCCAGATCCGGAAGCATCTGACCGATCACATGTCTTGCAGTCACAGGGGAGGGAGGCAGGGGATGGACGGCGGAACCCTCCTCAGCAAGTATCCGGAAAAGACGAAGCGATCCGTGATTGTTTGGGACCTCTGGAGCAAGAATGCTTTTCAGGCCGAAAAAGGTATAGGCTTCGGTATAACAGAAGGGTGAATTGATGCCGAAATTAGAGGCTGCTGAAGAACCAGAATAATCGATCAGGATTTCTTCAGCCAATACGGACATTCTGGCCCGCAGAAGCAATTCCCTTTCATATCCGTCTAATTTCATTTCTGCCGCATAGTCTCCGGGAGGAACCTTGTTTATGGCTTTTTTCATTGCCGCATAAGACTGCTCAAGGATGTATTGCCCTAGTTCTTCCAGGGAGTCCAGATTAAATTCTCCCATCATTTCGTCCAACCGTTGTTGAGCCGTGTCATTGCAGGTAATGAGGGAGAGCAGGTCTCCTTTCATCTCGACCGGATTACGGCTGTTGGCTTCCAGAATGGAGAGGATGACCTCGTTCAAACGCTTTTCTTCGCGCAGTTTCATGTGAGGGATCCGAACCCCTTCTTCATAGATCGACCTTGCTTCAGCGGAAAAACCTCTTCCGCCGACATCGATCACATGGCAGGTTGAAGCAAACAGCGCGGTGGTTTGACCATGATAAAAGGCTGGAGATACGACAACAAAATCAAACAGATGCCCTGTTCCCATCCAAGGGTCATTGGTGACAAATACATCACCAGGCTTCATCGTCTTCAGTGGAAACCGATCCAGGAAATGCATGACTGCTTTGGCCATGGTGTTCACATGCCCAGGAGTTCCCGTAACTGCCTGGGCCAGCATCCTTCCTTCCAGGTCGTAAATTCCTGTGGAGAGATCACCCGCTTCACGGACGACCGAACCAAATGCGGTTCTCAAGATCGCCTGTGCCTGTTCTTCGACCACAGCTATCAAACGATCCCACATCAGCTGCAAACGTATTCGTTTTCGTGCGTTTTCAGACATCAGGTGCTTTCTTGTTCTGATCGTCCAGGATGATATGTCCCTGTGGGTTCATGAATGCGACAAATCCTTCAGGAATGATGACCGCCGTTTCTGCTTCCTGAATTACAGACAATCCCTGTACGGACTGTCCTGGGTTGAAGTGATCTCTTAAGTAAACAAGGGCATTCTGGATTTTTCCGGATTGTGTGTCAAAAACATCTCTATTACCAGCTGGTTCCGGTGGAGTTTGAACCGAAATTTGATCATCGCCTTCCGTCATGACTTCCTCGGTTTTCACAGTTACGGACCAAGAGATTCCTTCTACTTCCATGTCCGGGAGGGTCAACCCATAGATCTCAAGGTAGAGTTTTTCGAATTGTTCACGGAGCGTCCATGCATCATTCACAGTGAGTTTTCTTTCTGGAAGGGAGATCTTCAACTCATGGCCCTGCCCCAAATAACGAACATCAACCTTTTTTTCTTCTTTCATTTCCTCCGATAAAGCATTTTCCTGAAGGGTTAAACTACGTGCTTCACGGCCCATTTCTTCGAGTAGATGGTTAACCTCATCCACCTTGAAACGGTTGAATCCGGTTTTGAAAGAACGAACGACTTCAAAACTCATAGGAGCTCTGAGAAATCCGATTGCCGAACCTACTCCGGCCCCTTTTGGAATGATGACCCTTGCAATGCCAAGCTTTCTTGCAATTCTGCAGGCATGAAGCGGAGCCCCTCCCCCAAAAGCAATCATCGTATGCCTGTTCAGCACCCGGCCCCTTTCGACCGCATGGACTTTTGCGGCATTGGCCATGTTTTCCTCAACCGTTGCCAAAATACCCAGAGAGGACCAGTTGGTGTCCAGTTCCAATTTTTCTCCAATCTTTTCGGCCACCACTTTTTTTGCAAGAGAAGGTTCAAGGGGTATTTTCCCTCCTCCAAAATATTCAGGGTCCAGATGCCCCAGCATTAAATTCGCATCGGTCACGGTGGGGTCGTGCCCTCCTAAGGCGTAACATGCCGGACCCGGCTCCGAACCGGCACTCCTGGGTCCAACGCGTATCCGTTTCATCTCGTCGACCCGAGCGATTGATCCTCCTCCTGCACCGATTTCCACCAGTTCGATCACAGGAACCCTCAAAGGGAGACCACTCCCTTTTTGATCCCGGTAAACCCTTGCGGTTTCAAAACTTCTGGAGGTTTCCGGGATTCCATTCCGGATCATGCAGATCTTTGCAGTCGTTCCTCCCATATCCAGTGAAAGAGCATCTTCCACATCACATTGCCGGGCAACCCCTGACGCCATGATCGCTCCTCCTGCAGGACCGGATTCGAGCATGCGGATGGGAAATCTAGCGGCCGTCTCCAGATTCGTCCAACCACCCCCGGACAGCATCAGATGGATTGGACACCGATACCCCTCTTCTATAAACAGTTTTTTCAGACGGTTCAAATATCCTGAAACCAATGGACGGATATAGGCATTGGCGCAGGTCGTGGAAAAACGTTCATATTCCCGCATCTCAGGGCAGACTTCGCTCGATAGACAAACACTCATTTCCGGAAACTTCGTGGCAATGATCTTTTGCACTCGCTGTTCGTGTTCGGGGTGGGCATATGCATGGAGAAATCCTACTGCAACAGCTTCTATCTTTTCCCTTTTCAGAAATTCAAGGGCCTCCAGGATCTGGTCTTGATCCAATTCCTGCAGAATCTTGCCCTGAGAACTGATTCTTTCCCTCACTGGTAGTCTGTATTTTCTTGGAACCAGAGGAGGCGGTTTTTCGAGGTAAATGTCATAATGGTCGAAACGTTTTTCGTATCCCATCTCAAGGATGTCCCTAAACCCATCTGTCGTAAGAAATGCTGTTTTTGCCCCTGTACGTTCGATGATCGTGTTCGTCCCAAGCGTTGTCCCGTGAATGATATGCGTGATCTGGGAAGGCTCGGTGCGGGTCGACCGCATCAGTTCTTCGACCCCCTGCATGATCCCTTGTTCAGGCTGCTTCACGGTCGTCAGCACTTTGATAGAATGAATCCCGTTTTGTGATTCAAGGACCACATCGGTAAAAGTCCCCCCGATGTCTGCAGCCAGTCTTATTGGATGATTCATCAATTCAGTTAACGCTTCTTTGGCCAAAGTTCACGATTATCATGGTACGCCAAATGTCATAAATATCTGGAAACCTCTTCGATATTCCTTAGGAATGACGGATCGAAATAATACGCCCCTTTTTGTTTAAATGATTGTTGAATTCATATAATCAAATAGGGTAGACACTTGCTTTTCATATTTCAAACAGAGAGGATTCTAGAACCATCAGATTCGTCTCCATGGATGATCAATAGATTCTCTGTTTCAATGCACCTGAATAAAGTATTTGGATGACGGTTAAAGCTTTAATTCAAACTGCAGAAGTCATTCTTCCTGCGGGAGAGCTTCAGGAAACTATGGATTTTTTCAAGGAAATACTAGGGTTTCAACTGATTTCCATCTTCCCTGCAGATGCACCCCATACGGCGGTGATGGAGGGGTATGGAGTCCGCATCCGGTTCGATTCGTATTACAACGGAGCTGCTGGCTGTCTCAAACTTGCCTGTGAATCTGTTAAGGAAACGAAAGAAGGCATGGCGGTCATGACTGCACCCAACGGAACTCGCTTGATCTATGAAGAGGCAGAGTCTCCTCTGACAATTCCTCCGATGCAGGCTTCCCTGGTTCTGAGCCATGGTGGGGATCCCTCGAACTGGCACACAGGGCGTGCCGGGATGGAGTACCGTGATCTGATTCCGGATCGTCATGGAGGACGTTTCATTGCTTCCCACATCCGTATCCAGGAAGGAGGCCCCGTTCCTGATTATCTGCATCATCACAAAATCCACTTCCAGTTGATCTTTTGTTACAAAGGCTGGGTTCGTCTCGTTTATCAGGACCAGGGCCCTACTTTTGTGATGAAAGCTGGAGACTGTGTGCTTCAGCCTCCCCACATCCGGCATCAGGTTCTGGAAAGCTCCGAGGGACTGGAAGTTGTCGAAGTCACCTGTCCGGCTGAACATGAAACCTTCACCGATCACATATTGAAACTGCCCAATCCGGAACGGAACCCTTCCCGGTCCTTTTCTGGACAGACGTTCCTTTTCCATCAGGTGGAAAAAGCCTCATGGGAAAAATGGGAAGCAGGAGGAACCTTCCGGGATACCGGCATTGCTTCCGCAACTGGAGGAATCGCTGGGGGCCGTGTGATGAGACCGACTTTTGCTGAATCCACCTCTATGATGAAACAAAAGGGGGAACTACTCTTCTATTTTATCCTCGATGGAAGAATGGACTTGGCCTGTGGGGAAAATACCCCTTATTCCCTTCAGGAAGGCGATTGCTTTTCCATCCCTCATGGAATGCCCTTTTCCTTCAAAGATGGTTCTCCATCTCTTGAACTCCTCGAAGTCAGCATGCCTCCAAAGCATTAATAGTACGAACCGATTCCATATCATGAATTAAAAAAAGTGCTGATCAACGATTTGCACCTTGAACAGTGAGACTATGAACGGAACTATCATGGTGACGAAGTCTGAAGGAGATTGAAGATTGTTTTTGGATTACTTCTACCCTTGAAGGAATTCTTACACTGTAATAAGTTGATGTATTTTTTAGGAATTATTTAAACAATTGGGATTTCGTTAATTTGTTTTTATGACTTTTTCACTTAAAGAACATTTGAAACGTTATGGTATCTACGAAATCAATAAAGATAAATATTGGACTTGGAGTGGAAAGAAGTTGGGTGAACGTAAAATTAAAAGGTTGAATATTTTGAGAGAACCAATAGTTAAAGGTTGTGCTACCGAAGAGGACTATCTTAGATTTGTTGAATATATAGCAAGCCCAAAAGTAGCTTCAGTTGTTCACACCATGAATTATGGTGGAATATATAAATGTTGTGAATATATTAATAATTATATAGAAGGTGCTACATCAATTTTAGATATAGGTTGTAATATAGGGTATGGTACCACATGGTTTTCATTGAATCATAAAAAATCACATTTTACTGGTTGTGACGTGTCTTCTAGTTCAATTAAAACCGCAAAAATGTTTTCAAATAAATTCAAAATAAATAATATACAATTTATTAATGAAAATGTAACTGATCTTGATTTAAACAAAAAATTTGATTTAGTAATTAGTTCTCAATGCTTGAAATATGTTGAGGACGGAAACAATGGATTGAATTCAATCAAAAGATTTATGAATGAAGATTCAAATCTGATATGTATTGAGCATCTTAATAGTAAAAGTCAGGCAAAAGAATTTATATCAAATATTAAAAAAAATAATTTATATTTAAATTATTTTAATTTTCCAATTATATATAATAGTTTTGATGGAATTGAACTCTATCCTGTAATGTTTATAAGCAAATCAAACAAAAATTATATTTTTGATTTAGATGATATTTTTGAAAAAAAATTAAATTTATTAGAAAAATTTAAAAATGAAAATCAAATGCCAAACTCCTAAATGTCCCCCCTTCCGGTTCACATGGGCACCAGAGATGATCCAAAGGGACCCACAGGAGTGGACTGGTGGGACTTGGATTATGGAAGAGGAC
>Ga0187827_10000337_pt1 | contig 74730 bp, 74 predicted proteins | sample ETNtaG_39_FD_167969 | JGI IMG/M metagenome (GOLD analysis project Ga0187827, IMG submission 167969) | Marine microbial and viral communities from oxygen minimum zone, Eastern Pacific Ocean - ETNP2014_SV_150_PacBio MetaG (Illumina Assembly) | ecosystem: Environmental > Aquatic > Marine > Hypoxic... | reverse complement strand
CAGTTTCATCAAGCTCATCTTTAGCCACTGCTTGGGTAATTAAACCGTATTTCTCAGCGGTTAGTGCATCGATTGTCTCTCCTCTCATAATAAAATCCAAACCTTGTCTCTTGGGCATCACTCTGAACAATCCTGCCATTACCATAAACGGCCAGATGCCTCGTTTGATTTCTGGGGTTGCAAACTCTACATGATCTGCTGCAATTGCGTGGGTTGCGTTACAGATCATCAACAGTGCCCCAGCATAAGCTGGTCCTTGGATCTTGCAGATTAATGGTTTACACAAGTTACGTATTAATAAACTGACGTTTGATGTATCCCCAAGTTTAGGTACGGTGGAAGTTGTTTGTTGTTCTTTGCCTAACATTCCACCCAAATCTCCCCCAGCACAAAAAACATCTCCTTTGGCTTGAATGATGACTACTCTGACATTGCTTTCCTGCGATGCATAGGAAAGAGCATAGGTTATCTCATTCCCCATAACCGTGTTGATCGCATTGCGTTTTTCTGGTCGATTTAGGGTAATCGACAGTATGTGTCCATCGATGTTTACTTCAATTGCCTCAAAAACCAATCCTTCAAGAGATAGCGAATTTGTTGAATCATTCATTTACAGTTCCTCAATAATTTCTACTGGTACATCAATCAATTTGGCCCCTAAATATTCACCAAGAGATTTTGCTTGTGCATCTATCCTGGTACTGGAAGAGACTCCGTCTTGCAAGATCTCGTGGATGTAGAAGTTTAAGGACTTAATATTGGTAAGCTCGTATCTATCAATCGGAAAGTTGGCTATGTCAGGGAGTAGTTGTTTCAGTCGGTCAACAGTCAGAAAATGATAAAGAAATTCAAAGGCTCTGTCAGTTTTAGCCCAAACACCAAGATTAGCACAACCGCCTTTATCACCAGATCGTGTACCGTAGATTCTTCCAAAATGGATTTGTTGGTGATGCTCACTCACCAATGGGAGAATCTTTTGTGCTTCTTTCTGATATGTATGTTCATCCAGTCCCAGTTGATTGGTCGGGGTAATTTTCACTGTTTGTTCGCCAATATGAACGCTTTCCTTAATATGTTTTGAATCGATTAAAGCCGGCCAATAACGAATGAACGGGGCTCCTGAACCGGGTGGTGATTTACCAAAGAATCCTGGATAATTTGCAAGCGCCAATTCAATATATTTGGCAGTGAACATTCTACCCACTTTGTTTGGATCTTTTGATGTGACGTTGATCCGTAAGGATGCCATCGCCTCCTCGTTGCTTTGCGGGTTTTCTTTTTCCTGTCTGTGAAGCTCAATAGAAACATCATCAAATTGCTCTTTACCGCCTAATAAATCAAATAGTGCCTCGGTAAATATTTTTACTTTTTGTTCAATATCCAAGCCGGTTATGATCAACTCTATTCCATTTCGATAACCCCCTGCAAGGTTAATGCAGACCTTATGAGTAGACGGCGGACTACTACCCTTGCATCCCGTAACACGGACCCTGTCGTCACCTACCTGTTGCATTTTTAAGGTATCAAAATGGGCAATTACATCTGGATTCAGATACTCCGGTGCAGCAATCTCATAGAGTAGTTGGGCCGTTACGGTACCTATGGAGACAAGGCCGCCTGTACCGGGGTGTTTGGTAATGGTAAAAGCGCCATCCTCCTCTATTTCAGCAATGGGATATCCTATATCTTTAAAAGTAGACACTTCCTCAAAGAACGAGTAATTTCCACCGGTTGCCTGAGCACCGCACTCGATGATATGACCAGCTGCCAATGATCCGGCAAGGGCATCGTAATCATCTCTTTGCCAATTAAATTTCCAAGCTGCAGGTCCCATGGTTACAGATGCATCAGTAACTCTGGGGCAAATCACTATGTCTGCGCCCAAATCCAATGCCTCTTTAATTCCCCAACCACCAAGATAAGTATTTGCACTCAGAACTTTACAGTCGGATTGTGCCAAAGGTATTTTTCTATCAATATTATCCAATAGCTCACCTGCAGCTTGGAGTTGTTCCAGTTCTTCAACTAAATCATCCCCATCAATATAGGCAACAGTTGCATCGACATCCAATTCGGTAAGGATGGTTTCAACTTCCTTTGCCATTGATTTTGGATTGAGACCCCCTGCATTGGAAACAATTTTAATCTTCTGGTCTTTGCACGTTTTTGCTATGTCTTTAAGTTGTTTCAAAAACGTCCCCACATATCCCTTGTCTTCACCTCTTTGTAATTTTTGTGAATACAGAATAGCCATGGTTAGTTCAGCGAGGTAATCTCCGGTTAGGACATCAATGGGACCTCCCTCAACCATCTCTTTAGCAGCAGAGAGTTTGTCACCATAATAACCACTGCAATTAGCAATTCTTATGCTGTCTTTAGCCATAAATTTTCCTCATTTTCGTTCCAGGCTTGCCAAGATTAGATCGGCCACTAAATGTGCTGAGTCCTCAGGTGTGTTCTCTAGTTCTTGTTGGAAGCTGTCCTCTTGAAAAAAATAATCAGAAATCAAAACAGGCACAACACCCAGTGTAATAGCCACCACATGGGTGTCTGTATCCTCTATTTCCTTATGCTTAATCGCTTCATCGAGTAATTCTTCAATTTGACTAATAAAGTAATCTCGATGGTAATCAATCATTTTCTCAACGCCTTTGATTCTATTGAGATCTTTATGAAATTTCCTAAGTCTTGGTCCAACAGCTTTATATCCAATCTCAATGTATTTTTTTAATTTAGACAGTGGTGACTGGATTTCCTGTATCGATGCACTGGCCTCTTGACCTACATTGGTAAGCAAGCGATGCATCTGTGATGTAATCAAATCTTCTTTGCTCGGTGCTATTTCGTACAACGTCCTCAGTGAAACTTTCAATTTAGCAGCAATATCTGCCATGGTTAAACCTGAAATTCCTTGTTCGAGGAGTTCTTCAAAATCCTCAATTACTTTTATATGCTTGGCAGCTAACTTGATTGGGGATTTTAGTTTTCTTGAAGATGCAATGGTCATGATTATCTTTTTTACTCAATTATCATTAAAACAGCCCCATAGTCCAACTGGTCATTTTCTTGAACGAAAAGCTCTGCAATGATCCCGTCTTCATTGGCTTTGACATTGTGGTTCATTTTCATCGCCTCGATCATGAGTAAATTATCACCAGCTTTAACTCGGTCTCCTTTTTTTACATGAAGCTCAACAACTTTTCCTGGCATTGGTGAAACAAGAGAGCCCTGCTGTTCCTGTTCTTGGGAAGAGACAAATCTGGGTTGGATGTTAAGTAGTTTATTGCCACCTAGGCATTGAACCAGCAGCTGATCACCCTCCATAGTGACACTTGATAGAGTTCTAACGCCGTCAATTTCTATATCCACCTCTGACTCACACCAATGATGCACTATTGCCTGCTGCAAGTTGTCCACAGTAAAAGATCCATCACGATTTCTTTTGTAGTGGATTTCAAGCAATCGGTCATCCATCTCAAATACAATTCTCTGATCAGGAAGCCTCGCATTGTTCCACCCAGAAGGCATGTTCTCCAACACAACTGCCTGTGACCTATTTAATCCTTGGAGCCAGAGTGCGGCGGTAATGGCAACAAATCTTTGTTGATCATCTTCAAGAACCAGAGATCTGGAAGGACTAAATTCATCAATGAAACCCGTTGTGGTATTGCCTTGGATAAATTCTTTATGTCGCAGTACATTGGCCAAGAATTCCACATTGGTAACAAATCCACCAAAGTGAGTATTCTCAAGTTCACTAGCAAGCTTTCTGGCAGCATCCAGTCGGGTTGAACCATGTGCTATTACTTTGGCCAATAGGGGGTCAAAATCTGTTCCAATCAACATCCCTGCCTCCACTCCTGAATCCCACCGAATCCCTGCTTTTGGTTTAATTTGGTTGGCAATGAGCTTACCAGTGGATGGAAGGAAATTATTTTCAGGGTCTTCAGCATAAATCCTTGCCTCTATGGCATGTCCATCCCAAACAACGTCTTGCTGGGTAATATTTAATTCTTGGTTACCTGCGATCAGTAATTGCTGCTCAACGATATCAATCCCGGTCACTTCCTCGGTAACTGGATGCTCAACCTGGAGCCTTGTATTCATTTCCAGGAACCAGAACTTACCGGTTTCATCATCAAATAGAAATTCAATAGTTCCAGCTGATTGGTAATTGATCTTCTTGGCCAAGGAAATGGCTGCATCACCAAGTTGTTCTCGCAGTGCTGAATCCAATCTTGGAGATGGCGATTCTTCAATAATTTTCTGATAGCGTCTCTGGATTGAGCATTCCCGTTCACCAAGATGGATGATGTTACCATGATGATCGCCCAATATTTGGATCTCGATATGTCTAGATTTCTTGATATAACTTTCAAAAAATATGGTACCGTCACCAAAAGCTTGTTGTGCTTCACCTTGAGTTATTTTGATCGAATCTGCCAAATCCTTTGCGCTGTTGACAATCCGCATTCCTTTACCGCCACCTCCAGCTGATGCTTTGATTAATAATGGAAACCCAATCGAATCAATGTCTGCTTCTGTTAAAGCAATGGGTAATGTTGGCAAGCCTGCACTCTCTGTAATTGCTTTGGCTTTTAATTTATCCCCCATTTTGGCAATAGCACTTGCCGAAGGACCAATCCAGATGAAGCCTGATTGTTCGACAACACTGGCAAAATCAGCATTTTCAGATAGAAACCCATAACCAGGATGAATGGCTTCTGAGTGCGTCATTTTTGCAGCATTTAGGATTGCATCGGCATCAAGATAATTGGTATCTAGTTTTACGCTTTGGTCGGCTTGAGTAAGATATGGAGCGTTTTTATCCGCTTCAACATACACTGCAACGCATTTAATACCCATTTTCTGAGCACTGCTCATAATGCGACTGGCAATTTCTCCGCGATTAGCAACCAGGATGGTGGAAAAAACGCTCACAGTCTGAATACCCCATAGGATCGTGCGCCTTCAATGGCTTTGTTTCTGACAACTGACAAACAGAAACCCAGAACAGTTCTGGTATCTCTAGGGTCTATGATTCCATCATCACTGATTAAACCTGTCGCTGCTAAGGCTAATGATCCCTGTTCTTGAAATTGTTCAACCAATTTTACAATCTTCGCATCTTCCTCTTCGTCAAACTCCTCTCCTTTTCTAAAAGCCGCGCCCCTTCTGACCAATGACATAACACCTGCTATTTGTTTAGGTCCCATAACGGCAATTTTTGCCGTCGGCCAGATAAAAGTGAATCGGTTGTTATATGCCCGACCTGACATCGCATAGGTCCCTGCTCCATAAGAAGCTCCGATAATAATGGTAATGTGTGGGACAGTGGAATTGGAGACCGCATTGATCATTTGCGAACCTTTTTTGATGATACCTTCACTTTCAAAATCTTTACCCACTAAGAAACCGGTAACATTTTGCAAAAAGATAATTGGAGTATCGATTTGATTGCACAACTGGATAAAATGTGCCGCTTTTTGAGATGAATCTGGATAAATGGCTCCGTTGTTGCCTAAAATACCAACCGGATATCCATGTACCGAGGCCCAGCCGCAAACCATAGTTGGACCAAAAAGTGGTTTGAATTCCTCAAAACAAGATCCATCGACAAATCTAGCAATAACTTCTCTAATATCAAGAGGTGTTTTCAGGTCTTCACCAAGTAATCCCAATAGCTCTTCTGGATCATGAATGGGTTCTTCCGAGATCATTGATGGTGGTGGTCCGGGTTTTCTCCAATTAAGATGCGAGACCACCTCACGACACATCCTTATGGCATCCATTTCATCCTCAGCAAGGTAGTCAGATAAACCTGAAACCTCAGAATGCATTTGAGCACCACCAAGTGTTTCTGAATTAGATTCCTCGCCCGTTGCCATTTTAACCAATGGAGGCCCTGCTAAAAAAACCTTGGATTTTTCTTTAATGAAAATATTGTAATCGGACATACCGGGTTGATAAGCACCACCAGCGGTGGATGAGCCAAAAACAACACAAACAGTCGGAACTTTCATTTTAGACAACTCAATCGTATCGTAAAAAGCCCTGCCTGTTTCGGCAAAATGACCCAATCCGATATTGGGTTCACTCACTTTTGTAGGGTCAATTCTAAGGTCAGCGCCAGCTGATTCGACAAAACAAATGTAGGGAATATTGTTCTCTCTGGCAACCTCTAATGATCTAATCCACTTCTTGGCAGCATAAGGTGTTAGTGCACCGGCTAGAACAGATGGGTCATTACCAAAAATGACACATTCAACTCCGGCAATAACACCAATTCCTGATACTGCACCCCCGCCAATAGTATAGCTGGAGCCGTAAGCTGCCAATGGACTGATTTCAAGAAAAGGTGAATCGGGATCCAACACATTGGCAATTCTCTCCCTAATGGGCATTTTACCCTTTTTCGCCAATCTCTCATGGTGTGCTTCGCCACCGCCGGCTTCTGCGAGATCTAATAGCTTGTCTATCTCGGCAAGTTTTACCTTCATCATGTTAGTGTTTTCTACATAGTCCTCAGACCTTGTATTTAAACGAGTCACTAACTGTTGAGCTATGCTTTTTGTTTTCATCGACATATCCTTATGGTAATATTATAATATAAATATTACCAATAGAATAAGATAAATTTTAGTATGTGAATAAGCTCCTTTGTAAAAAAACTGACATTCTGATGAAAAAAATAACTAGAGACATTATGGAGGCGGTATCTGATCTTAATGAAATCTTAGAATCATTGACCGATCACCAATGGAAATCACCCACTGCTTTTAAACAATGGACACCTGCAGAAGTGGTAGCTCATTTATTCTATTTTGACCGGATGACCCTCTACTCGGTTAATGCTCCAGATACATTTAACGATGAAGCGAGTTATATGTTTAAAACATTCAGCACCCTTCCCAATTCACTGGAGAGAGCCGTGGCGATAAAGCAAAGATTAGGACTAGATAATAATGAGAGCTTAAGGCGTCAGTGGTACGATTCTGCGATGGACATGTGCTCGATATTTCAAGTCATTGATCCAGCAAAAAGGTGTACTTGGTTTGGACCTGATATGGGTGCCAGAATGTTCATGACAGCCCGTTTTATGGAAATCTGGTCACACAGCCAGGCCATCTATGATTTGATAGGAAAAGAGAGAGTCTACAAGGAAAATATAAAGAATATAGCAACCATTGGAGTCAAAACCTTTGGTTGGACTTATATGAATCGAAAGTTGGAAGTACCCAATCAAATCCCCTTCATCTCCTTATCGTCCCCTTCTGGTATCCAGTGGCAATGGAATGAACCAAGTACTGAGGAATCGATTAAAGGACTTGCAAGTGATTTTTGTCATGTAGTGACACAAACAAGAAATATTGATGATACCGATCTGCAACTTGTGGGAGCAGTCGCTAATCAGTGGATGGGTATGGCACAATGTTTTGCAGGTGATCCTGAAGATCCACCTGCAAAGGGATTAAGAACTAAACAAAAAAGAGGATAAGAAAATGCAATGGACAGAAGAACATGAGAGCATTCGGGAAACGGCTGCTAAATTTATTGATAACGAAATCAATCCCTATGTGGATCAGTGGGAAGAAGCTGGTATGTTCCCTGCAAAGGAGCTCTTTAAAAAGCTAGGTGACCTTGGCATGCTTGGGATTAGCAAGCCCACTGAATTTGGTGGCCTCGGTCTGGATTACTCTTATAGCATGGTTTTTACCGAAGAGTTGGGCCGCATCCATTGCGGAGGTGTAGGCATGGGCATCGGTGTACAAACCGATATGGCAACTCCTGCTTTGGCAAAGTTCGGTAGTGATGAATTGCGGAATGAATTCTTAGTACCAGCCATTGCTGGAGATGCTGTTTGCTCGATTGCAGTCAGTGAACCACAAGCGGGCTCGGATGTTGCTGGTATTAAAACAAATGCGATCAAGGATGGTGATGATTATATTATCAATGGCAGTAAAATGTGGATTACAAATTCAGTACAAGCCGATTTCTTTTGTGTGTTAGTCAACACCAGTGAAGGTCAACGACATAAAAATAAATCACTGGTCATCGTTCCATCTAAAACACCAGGTGTTTCAGTCTCTGAGCCCCTAAAAAAGCTAGGCATGCATTGTTCAGATACGGCCCAGATATTTTTCGATAATGTTCGGGTGCCACAACACAATCGTATTGGCGAAGAAGGCATGGGTTTTATCTATCAAATGATACAATTCCAAGAAGAACGCCTTTATAGTGCTGCAGCTAGCCTCAAAGGCATGGAGGGTAGTATTCAAGCTACCATTGAGTATACAAGAGAGCGAGAAACCTTTGGCAAACCCATCTTGAAAAACCAAGTAGTACAGTTTCGTTTGGCAGAGCTTCAAACTGAGATTGAAGCCTTACGGGCTCTGACCTACTCTGCGGTTGAAGATTATATCCATGGCAAAGATGTTTTAACCAAAGCTTCGATGGCAAAATTAAAAGCTGGTCGACTTGCTCGCGAAGTCAGCGATAGTTGCTTGCAATATTGGGGAGGAATGGGTTTCATGTGGGAAAGTCCACCAGCTCGTTCCTATAGAGACTCAAGATTGGGTTCCATCGGGGGTGGCAGTGATGAAGTGATGCTTGGAATTATTTCTAAACAGATGGGTATTTTGGGTTAATTAGAATTTCCCTAGATATCACTTTTGATCCATTAACTGAAGTAACATCGTTGTTGCTCTGATTGAAAGAAAGTGATTCTTAATCTTTCTGGGCTTGTTTTTCAGCTCTTCGCTTTTGTCTAGCTTCTCTTCGTGTTTGCCATCGTGACTTTTCTTCTTCCATGACGCTCTCACCTGCCTCAACTCTTGTATCGCCATTAGCGGGTGTGGATTCATCTGTGTTTTGATTCTGTGTTTGATTCATGATGACTCCAACCATTTCTAAAATTTGCTCATCGGTCATATTTTGAATGAAAATACGTTGCTCATCATTCAATGCTGGATCTAACAAAGCTAAATTTCTGACCTTGTCTGCAACAGCTGTTGGATCTGTCTCATCAATGATTTCATCATCACCCGGTTTTGTTGGCTCAGGTGGTACTACAGATTGGCCACCTGCAAGTCCTCCGTATTCAGATGATCCGCCAGTGTAAAGACCTGCTGCTATCCCGCTAATAGCCTTCCACAATTTGTCTCCTTTACCTGCCTCTGTGGCTGTTGCCTCTGCTGCATTCTCGGAAGAAGTATCTTCTGCAGTTGCTGCTTCTGACTGCTGATCAGTTTTTCTTTGTTGCCTAGCTTCTTTCCGTTTTTGTCGACGTGATTTTTCTTTTTTTGCTTTATTAGAACGATTAGAAGATTTACTAGAAGCCTGAGATGGCATAGATCTAGGCATCACCCCCTCAGTAAAATAATTCGGGGGGTCTTCTGCGCATGGTCCTAATGATTCTTCTACATCAGAATCTATTACAGAGCTATCATATGCCAAGTTATATTCTCTAAGTGTTCTGTATTCAATGGTTTGATCTATCAATTCCAACAGCTCTGATAATTCATCATCTTCAATATTTTCTATTTTATTGATTGTTTTATTAGATGAGGTTTTATTGTTAGAGATTTTAGGTGTATTGTTACTTATTTGATTAAATGACTTGGTCTTAAGAACATCTGGGATATTGAATATAGATCTGTTTTGTAGCTCTTTTAAAGAATCAGGAACAATCAATGCAGGCACAGAAATACTTTCTTGGTATTCTTGAGGTTCATTACAAGTCTGAACTGAACCTTCAAAGAAACTGCATCCTGACAAAGTAGAAAAAGTTACAATTAATAGATGTTTTATTCTCATTGAGGCGTTCATTTATTTACTGTTAGTTAGTTCCTACATTATTACAAATTAAACTTTAGTTCCCTGCTCTTTTTTTTAGTTTTAACTACTTCTTAATTCAGATAGCAATCATTCCATTTTTTGAAGTGGCAAAATACTAAGAACAAAAAAGATTGATATTTTAATATAAAATGAAGCGATTATGATATTAACTTCATAAAGAACTTTGATGTTTTATATTTAGAGGAGCGTATATGGCTAAAGTAAAAGTTGGAACAAAAGTACCTGACTTCAGAGCAACATTAACAAAAGGTTTTGAATTTGTTCTAAGTGAGTATTTAGGGAAAAACATCATTGTTTATTTTTATCCAAAAGATAACACTCAAGGATGCACTAAAGAAAGTGAATCATTTAGAGATCATTTTCAGTCATTTTGTTCCAACAATACTGAAATTGTGGGTGTATCAAGAGACTCGATACAATCTCATGAAAAATTTATACATAAATATGCTCTCCCATTTGATTTGATTTCAGATGAAGATGAAAAAGTATGTCAACTATTTGAAGTGATTAAGGAAAAAAATATGTACGGTAAAAAATATATGGGCATTGAAAGAAGTACATTCATCATTGATGTAAATGGAATTTTGATTCATGAATGGCGAAAAGTAAAAGTTAATAACCATGTTGAAGAAGTACTAAATACCCTTGAGCAGATGTAAGAGATGCTTTCAAAGTATGGATAAATTCTTTCTCAATATTTTCATACTCTTTTTCTGTTTTTTTCAAGCAAGGATTAGCTATTCAGAAATTGAACTCCCCGATTTAGGAAATCCTTCAGATATTTACATGTCAAAAATGGAAGAACCGGCAGTAGGAAGAGCATACTACCGAGAAATGTTGAAAAAAGATCAAGTAGTCGAAGACGCATTACTTCAAGAATATATTCAGCATCTGGGGGAAAAGCTATCATCTAAGGTCCAAGAAGGTGATTTTAAATTTAATTACTTTTTAGTACCCCAGAATACAATCAATGCCTTTGCATTGCCTGGTGGTTTCATCGGGATTAATTTAGGCCTAGTTTTAAATGCTGATACAGAGAGTCAACTTGCCTCAGTTCTAGCACACGAAATCAGTCATGTAACGCAACGTCATATTTCCAGACAAATTGGCAACAATGTACCCAACTCAATCCAAGGAGGTTTAGTTCTCTTAGGTGCTATTTTATTAGGTGCAATATCTGGAAGTAGTGAAGTTCTTGAGGCAGGTACTATGTTAGCTCCTTCGATTATGCAACAAGGTCAAATTGATTTTACAAGAGAAATGGAAATTGAAGCGGATGCTACTGGTATTAAAACATTAGCATTGTCAGGATATGATCCATATGCAATGGCCGATTTTTTCAATAAATTATCTGCCGGAGATGATCCAAGAAATGCTGCATCAATTGAATTTCTAAGAACCCATCCAACGTCAGTTAACCGTGCTGCCTCTGCACGTAAACAGGCAAGAAAATTGACCGTAAAAAATATTGATGATTCATTGGTTTTTGAGCTAAGCAAGGCAAGAATTAGATATCTATTTAGTAATACCTTAGAAAAAGCCAATTTTTACTTTAAATCAAATACCGCTGGAATAGATATCACTCAAGACAATCTCAGTTATAAACAAATCGGTAATTTATACGGATTAGCGCTTACCTCCATTGATTTGGGTCAATTTAATCAAGCAGAAAACATATTAAGACCACTTCTTTATACTTATGAAGAATACAATCATTTCCATATTGCCTATGCACATCTACTGACTCAACAGGGACAACATAAAGATGCTATTAACTATCTAAAAAAAATCATGGCGCTCTCTCCGAGAAATATACCGATAACACTAGATTATTCTTTAAATGAATTGAATTATGGTGATACTCAAACAGCACACAAAACCTTATTGGATTTATTCAATAATGTAGTCCCTTCTCCTTCGCAAATTAAGTTAATAGCAAAAGCAGCAAATGCTGCTGAAGACTATGCCGACTCATTTTCATATATGGCTGAATACTATCTAAGCATAGGCGGTTTTAAAGAGGCTATTGAACAGTTACAATTGGCTTTGTCTATTGACTCTATTAATGATATTCAAAAATCAAAATTTATAGCTAGACTCCAGGAAATAGAAGATTTTATTGCAGAAAATGAGGATTAAATGTTAAACCATTCTTTTCTAAAAATAATATTTTCTTTTAGCTTATCTCTTTTTGTACTCTCAGGCTGTAGCTATCAAAATGTTTTGACAAACGACGAAAAGGATCCTCTGGAAGCAGTCAACCGTAATTTCTACGTATTCAATGATAATTTAGACAAAGTCGTCATTGAACCTACTGCTGATGGATATGATTTCGTAACACCTAGTGTCTTTCAAACTGGGGTCAATAACTTTTTTGATAACTTTCAATACCCAATTACTATTGCCAATCAACTGCTTCAAGGCAATGCCAAATTAGCATCACAAGATACTCTTCGTTTCATCATTAACTCAACAATCGGTTTTGCTGGTTTGTTTGACCCAGCAAAAAATATGGGCTTTACCAAACACGACGAAGATTTTGGTCAAACCTTAGCTATCTGGGGAGTAGGAGAAGGACCTTATTTAATGCTTCCTTTTTTGGGCCCATATACACTCAGAGATTTAACCGGCACACTGATCGATTATGTTTTTGATCCATGGACCTATGCGGATGGCATGAGTAGGAAAATTAAACTAAAAGCAATCGAGAGTCTTCAAAAAAGAGCAGATTTATCCACTATTGAACATGAACTGGATAATTCTTATGACCCTTACAAATACATTAAAGATTCATATTTCCAGAACAGATCATACAAAATAAATAATGGACCATTCCTCGAAGAGGATGAAGAAGATTTGATTGAATTTGATGATTTCTAATTTTCCAGTCTAATGATGACCGATTCCAAACCATTTTCCTGAATTTCAGCACCGTATTGGTTTCTATAATTCTTTATATACGACACACCCTCGATACGCACATCATAAAACAACCAGCCTTCTTTAAACTTTCCAAATTTAAAATTCATTGGTATGAGTTCACCTTTGTAATCAACTTCAGATTGAACGGTTGTTTTTTTTACATTTTCTAAATCGTTATTGTGAGGTAATACATTGATCTTGGAAATATTAAAATTTAGCATCGTGATTGCGTAGGACTCAATCAAAGTTTGATACAAACCTTCTGTGAATCTCCTTCTTTGTTCTCCACTAGCACCCGCCCAATGTTGATCCAAAACCAATCTGCCGGCATATCTTTTATGAAAATAAGGACTTAATGACTCATCAATAATACTGTATAACTCCGTTCTATTTTCTTCCAGTCTCTGTTTATTGACTTCATCTCCTAGCTCTACTTTCAACAGATTAATTGATGTTGTAATCATTTCATAGGGGGATAATGTTTCCGAACCCAATACAGGGAAGGTGCATATAAGTAGCAACGCAAGGATAAGGGATTTAATTTTGCTTGATACCATAAATTGCTTCCAAATTAAGCGGATTCCATTTGCGGATTATAACTTCCGGTTCTTGCCAGTCCATTGAGCTTAGCTCTTTTTAGGAACTCTACCTGAGCTGAGGCTATGTTTTCGTTCTCCCCTGCCCAAACTTTAAGTGGAAAGGCTTGCAGTGCCCTACCGTATGAAAAAGATAATTGCCAAGGATGTGGTCCCAATTCATTCATGGCACTAAGATGCGCCGTCGCTTCTTCAGAGGTTTGTCCGCCTGATAAAAAAGCGATCCCTGGAACATCTTTCGGTACATGAGCTGTCAAACAATCTACCGTGGCACTTGCAACCATAGCGACATCAGCACGATTAGCAGCGTCGGTTCCTGAAATGATCATGTTTGGTTTTAAAATAATTCCATTCAGCATAACTTTTTGATTCACAAGTTCTGAAAACACACAATCTAAAACTTTTGCGGTAATATCGTAACAAGTCTCTAAACTGTGTTCGCCATCCATCAAGACTTCAGGCTCAACAATTGGAACCATGGCTGATTCTTGACAGAGCGCAGCATACCTAGCCAAAGCATGTGCATTCACCCCAATGCATGTATCACTTGGAATTCCATCAGCAATTGTGATCACAGCTCTCCATTTTGCAAATCTTGCGCCTAAAGAATAATATTCAGATAGCCGTTCCCTGAGTCCATCCAGTCCTTCAGTAACTTGTTCACCTGAACATCCCGCTAGCTCTTTTGCCCCTTTGTCAACTTTAATGCCAGGTATAATTCCTAAAGAATTTAAATACTCTGGGAAAGCAACACCTGTATCGTTTGATTGTCTCAGAGTTTCTTCAAATAATATTACACCACTGATATAGTCTGAAATGCCTGCAGAAGTGAATAACATGTTGCGATAAATTTGCCTGTTTATCTCTGTTGATTCTGTATCAATATCTTTGAATCTTTTACCAATGGTCGGTGTGCTCTCATCAGCCGCAAGAATACCTTTATTGGGTGCAACCATTGCTTGGGCAATGGAATTTAATTCATTTGAGTTCATTCTTATCTCTCCTAATTTATGTTGTTGATTATAACGAACCACCTCTGTCAATTTCTATTACATTTTTCAAAAAAGTAAAGAAATTATACACAAATTCAATATATTGGACTAAAATAGTACTAATTAATATATGCACACAACGTTTTATGTTAAGAATTAATAAAATGACAGACTATGGCATGCTGATTCTAGGGAATCTTGCAGTCAGTCATGGTGGCTATTTATCTGCAAAAGATATAGCCTCCTCCACTCATATCTCTCTGCCCACTGTCCAGAAACTTTTAAAAAAACTAAACAAAAATAATCTGGTCGTCTCCAAACAAGGTCCATTGGGTGGCTATGCTTTGGATAAGGCAACTAAATTGACTAGCGTTTCAAAAATCTTAGAAGCTCTTGAAGGAGACCTATCACTAATGGAATGCAGTGCTAAACAAAGTACATGCGAAATAGAAAATTCCTGTCAAATTGGAAACGCATGGCAAGTTATTAATCAAACTATTTTTTCCTCTCTAGATAAATTAACCCTTCTGGATCTCATCAAACCTTCAACCATTGAGAAATATATTCCAACAGAGATAGTGATCCATCAGAATCCAAAAAGACAATAGAATATGGAGTCGAACAAACGAAAGAAGAACGCTCCTGAACTGGAAGAATTCATTGATAAAAAATATCAGTATGGCTTTGTCACTGATATAGAATCAGAAACCTTACCACCTGGTCTTGATGAAAACGTGATTCGCTTGATTTCAGAGAAAAAAAATGAACCAGAATTTTTACTTGAATGGAGATTAAAAGCTTTTAAATTTTGGCAAAAATTAAAGCCGCCAATGTGGGGTCATTTAAAAATTGATGACATTAACTACCAGGCTATTTCATATTTTTCAAAGCCTAAACAAGAGAATGCACCTCAATCACTAGAAGATGTGGATCCAAAATTACTAGACACCTATGAAAAGTTAGGTATACCACTCCATGAAAGAGCAGCACTTGCAGGCGTTGCTGTCGATGCTGTGTTTGATAGCGTTTCAGTTACTACCACTTTTAAAGAAAAACTTGCTGAAGCGGGTGTTATCTTTTGTCCCTTCTCAGAAGCAGTAAGACAATACCCAGACTTAATTAAAAAATATCTAGGGAAAGTTGTTCCTTATAGAGATAACTTCTATGCCGCACTAAATGCGGCAGTTTTTACCGATGGTTCATTTGTCTATATTCCTAAAGGTGTTCGCTGTCCCATGGAATTATCGACCTATTTTAGGATCAATGAGGCTAAAACAGGTCAATTCGAAAGAACTTTAATCATTGCCGATGAAGGTAGTTATGTTAGTTATCTAGAAGGATGCACAGCACCTATGCGAGATGAAAACCAACTTCATGCTGCCGTTGTTGAGTTAATTGCCCACGATGATGCAGAAATTAAATACTCCACTGTACAAAATTGGTATCCAGGAGATGAGAGTGGTCAAGGAGGTATATATAATTTTGTCACAAAACGTGGAGATTGCAGGGGCCACAACTCAAAAATATCATGGACACAAATTGAGACTGGTTCAGCCATTACATGGAAATATCCCAGTTGCATTTTAAGAGGTGATAAATCAGTTGGCGAGTTTTATTCCATAGCTCTTACAAATAATTTCCAACAGGCAGATACCGGAACAAAAATGATACACATAGGTAAAAATACTAAAAGCAAAGTGATCAGCAAAGGTATATCAGCTGGTCATAGCCAAAATAGTTATAGGGGCTTAGTTGCTGTATCCAAAAATGCAGAAGCTTCGAGAAATTATACAAACTGCGATTCACTTTTAATCGGTGCTGATTGTGGTGCTCATACATTTCCTTCCATGGAAATTCATAACTCATCAACCATACTGGAACACGAAGCATCTGCATCCAAAGTCTCTGATGAGCAATTATTTTATTGCAAGCAAAGAGGTATAAATGAGGAAGACGCCGTTGCTTTGATCGTAAGTGGATTCTGTAAAGAAGTATTAAATGAGCTTCCTATGGAATTTGCGGTTGAAGCAAGAGCATTGTTAGCTGTTAATTTAGAAGGTGCTGTTGGATGAGTAAATCAATAGAAATACTATCAATTGAGAATTTGGGCGTCTCCATAGCGAATAAAACTATAATCAATGGTCTAAATCTGAAAGTAAATTCTCAAGAAATTCATGCCATCATGGGACCCAATGGATCTGGGAAAAGCACTTTTGCAAAAACGTTAGCCGGACACCCTGAATGTCTAATTAGTAATGGGGAAATTACTTATTTAGGAACCAATATTAATGAACTGGAAATAGATGAGAGAGCCAATAAAGGAATTTTTTTAGGTTTCCAGTACCCTATCGAAATACCAGGATTATCAAATACAATTTTTTTAAAAACTGCCCTTAATGCTCAAAGAAAAGCTCAGAATAAGAATGCAATAACAGCAGCTGAATTTTTGAAAGAGCTACAAGACAATGCACGGTTAATGGGTATAGACCAGAGTTTTTTACATAGGGGTGTTAACGAAAATTTCTCAGGTGGAGAGAAGAAACGAAATGAAATACTTCAAATGTTGATGCTAAAACCAAAATTATCCATTTTGGATGAAACAGACTCAGGATTAGATATAGATGCCATGAAAACGGTTGCAAATGGTGTGAATCATATGAGAAAAAATGATTCATCAATTATTTTAATCACTCACTATGAACGATTACTCAAATATATCAAACCTGATTTTGTCCACGTTCTAAGTCAAGGTCGTATAGTTGAATCTGGCGATTCAACTCTAGCTAGTAAATTAGAGGAAAAAGGCTACGAATGGCTTCTAAAAAAATAAATTCCTATCTCCAAGAGTATACCGACGATCCAATTGATCATCTTACAAAGAACAGTGGGATCAAATGGCTAGAAGAATTAAAAGTGAAAACACTCATTGATTTAAAAGAAAAAGCCATACCTTCAAAGAAGGATGAGAAATGGCAATACACTAATATTGAACCTTGTATTGAAAAAAGCTTGGAATTATTTGCAAGAAAAAATGACCGCAAAAAATCAAAGAAAAGCAACAACCCATTGATAGAAAAAAATAATGATAAAGATATTATTATTTACTATCACAATGGATATTTCTTTTCTCAGCAAAACTTACCCAATTACATAAAAACATTATCTACATCAGAAGAGCCTGAAACTTTTAAATCATTATTGGATAGGAAATCTTCAAACCTTATTAGCGATCTTAATATACTGATGTTGTCTGATGTACTTGTTATCGAAACGCTTAAAAATCAAAAGATAGACGATATTATTCACATTGTTATTTGCTCTGATAATGAGAAAAATATTAATCCTAGGTTCATTTTCAAGTTACAAGAAAACAGTTCAATAACCATCTTTCAACACCAACTTGCTTCACACGATTCTGTTACAAACGGCTTATCAGATATAAACTGTGGAGACCATTCCTCACTAGAGCTATATAAAATAATTGATGAAAACGATAATGGGTATCAGATTGACACTCAAAATATTACATTAGCTAAAAATAGTCGTCTAAATCTCTTTACTTTGGATTTGGGTGCTGAAATTTCAAGAACAAATATCAATGCTAACTTGGTTGAAAAAAATGCATCCATCAATATCCATGCCCTATTCTCCTCAAGAAATAAATTGCACATAGATAATCAAATAATGATTAAACACATTGCAGAGGAATGTCGTAGTTCAATGAACTACCGTGGAATTATGCAAGATAATTCAACTGGCGTATTTGGCGGAACTGTATACGTTGACAAGAATGCAATAAAAACTCAATCCGATATGACCAATAGAAACTTACTTCTATCCGATAATGCCAGAATTAACAGTAAACCTGTTTTAGAGATCTATAATGACGATGTTCAATGCTCACATAGTGCAACATCAGGCCACTTAGACTATGACAAACTCTTTTATATTCAATCAAGAGGTGTCTGTGAAAAAGAGGCAAGAGATATCTTAATTCAATCTTTTTCTGACGAATTTATTAATAAGATTACTAACCGTAGAATCAGAAATGTCTTTCAAGAAACTATTACACAATAAATAGAACGATGAGCAATAAGATCATGTCAAGCAATAACAATGATGAATTTAGTCCGGATCTCTTAAGAAAAGATTTCCCAATACTAGATCAAGAGATTAATGGCGCTCCGTTAGCTTATTTAGACAATGCGGCATCTACACAAAAACCAAAAGCTGTCATTGAAGCAATCGGTAATTATTACAATAAAGACCATTCAAATGTCCACCGAGGTGTTCACACTCTGAGTGTTAGAGCAACAGAATTATATGAGCAATCACGATCAAAGATTGCTCAATTTATCAACTCAAACTCTTCCAATGAAATTGTTTTCACAAGAGGAACAACCGAATCAATTAATATCCTAGCGAGCTCTCTATCAAAATCTATCAACAAAGGAGATGAAATTTTAATCTCAACAATGGAACACCATTCCAATATCGTTCCCTGGCAAGAACTCAGTCAAAAAACCGGTGCCAGTTTAAAGATCATTCCAATCAATAAACTTGGAGAAATTCAACTGGATCAGTTGGAGAGCATGTTAAATAATCATACAAAGTTAATTTCAATGACTCATACTTCAAATACATTAGGTACCATTAATCCAATTAAGGACATCATTAAAATGGCCCATCTTCAAGATATAAAAGTCATCATTGACGGTGCTCAAGCCATTGCTCATCAAAATATTGATGTTCAAGAATTAGATTGTGATTTCTATGCATTCTCAGGTCACAAACTATATGGTCCAACTGGAATTGGTGTTTTATATGGAAAAGAAAACCTACTGAATCAACTCCCTCCTTACCAATTTGGAGGTGAGATGATATTAAAAGTAAGCTTTGAACATACAACCTATAATTCACTTCCATATAAGTTTGAGGCAGGTACACCTAATATAGCTGGCTCCATTGGACTGGGCAGTGCCATTGACTATCTAAAATCAATTCCCTTTGATTTGTGTCAACAACATGAAATGAGATTACATAATTATGCTCTGGAAAAATTAAAATCAGTTGACAGGCTCAAGCTGATAGGGGAAAGCAGTGAAAAATCACCAATAATTTCCTTCATTATAGAAAACATCCATCCACACGATATTGGAACAATATTAAATCAAAAAGGTATTGCTGTTAGAACAGGACATCACTGTACGATGCCGCTAATGGATTATTTTTCAATTGCTGGAACTATCAGAGCTTCGTTTAGTTTTTATAATACGATCCAAGAAATAGACCAAATGATTGATGCCTTGGATACTGCTTGTGAAATGCTTGCTTAAATGAATCAAGAATTAGCAACATTGTACCAAACAACCATACTGGATCACGGCCACCATCCTAGAAACTGTGGAAAACCAAAAAAATATGATCAAAAACTGGAAGGATTTAATCACCTTTGTGGTGATAAGATCATGATTTATTGCAATTGCAGTCGACATGAAAACATTAAGATCTCATTTGAAAGCGTGAGTTGTGTAATCTGTACTGCCTCTGCTTCTCTGATGACAACAGAGCTGGAAGATGCTTCAAGGCAACAAGCAATTGCATTGATCGATGAGGTATTAAACGGACTAAATAATGCATCTTTATGTTCAAAAGAACTGTCAGATCAACTCTTGGGTCTCAGTGGTGTTGTAAAATTCCCATCAAGAATTCAATGCGCCACCCTACCTTGGGAAACAACCCGAAAAATAATATTAGACTCTGGATCATTTAATAACGGAGAAAGCGGTGCTTGATCGTGACGAGGTCATTACGCTTTCAAGGGATTGTGAAACAATCTCCGTTCCTTATGGTGAAAAAAATACCTTGAAGAAAGGAACAGAAGTTCAAATTATGCAAGCAATGGGAGGTTCGTACACGGTTTATACCAGTGAAGGTATGTTCAGGATAAATGGCTATAATGCAGATGCGATTGGTAAAGAAACTGAACCGCCACCTTTTGTACCAAAAAATATATCAGATGAAGAATACGAATCAAAAATCTGGGAACAAATGAAAACTGTCTATGACCCTGAAATACCAATCAATGTCGTTGACCTTGGCCTGATCTATACCTGTGAAATTAAAAAGAATGATACTAATGAATACTCCGTTGTCATTGAAATGACTTTAACTGCCCCAGGTTGTGGTATGGCAGATGTACTGGTTGAAGACATCAAAGAAAGAGTAGAAATGCTACCGAGAATTGCCAAAGTGGAAGTAGCATTGGTCCTAGACCCACCTTGGAGTATGGAGATGATGTCAGAGACCGCCAGATTAGAGGCGGGTTTGATCTAGTTTTATTCTACTGAACAAAAACAGTAATAATACATGCCTCTAGGATCGTTGAAATTATTCAGTAGGTTTGATTGCTGCTCAAAGGTTTTAATAATAGGAGGTAATGAGTCAGAAGCTGTGGAGAATCCAAGAAAATCCAAAAAAGATATCATCTTGGACATCCGATCGTTATCAATAGAAAAACCAAAATTAAATCCAAAATCCATCTCCCTTTCAATCAACTTGACTCCATAATCATCTAGTTCAGCCAGATTTCCTGCTGCAGCGATTGCATCCTCAATATCACCCAATTCATCAATGAGTCCGATCTCTAAAGCCTTCTCGCCCGTCCATACTCTACCCCTAGCAATAGCATCAACTTCCTCATTAGACATGGATCTGTTTTCACCCACCTTAGAGATGAATTTAAGATAAATATTATCAACCGCCATTTGGATTATTTCTTTTTCCCTATCTGATAAAGTTTGCATTACAGAGGTAGTCAGATCGACTGTTGAATAACCGTCCTCATGAAGCCCAATTTGATCAAAAGTTCTCTCGAAGGTAGGTAAAAACCCTCCCACACCTATTGATCCTGTAATAGTCGTAGGATTTGCAAAGATTTTATCTGCCGGTGCAGAGATATAATAACCACCCGATGCAGCAACACTGGACATTGAAGCAACAATAGGTCGACCGCTTGCTTTGAATCTTTCCAGCTCGTCAGCAATTACCTCTGATGCGTAAGCGCTCCCTCCTCCACTATCGACTCGTAATACCAAAGCTTTGACTGATTCGTCAAAATAAGCCTTGCGGATAAGCGATATAAAATCATTACCAGCAATTTCTCCAGGTCCACCGTCGCCATCAATAATGCTGCCAGAGGCAATAATGAGTCCCACATTATTCTCTTGCAATCCACTATAAGGATTATGAGCAAGTTCGGCAGCATTCTGGTAGTCATTCATCCAAATAGTATTTATCGAATCATCCTCTTCATCACCTGAAAGAGAAACAAGGTAGTCTCTAAACTCTCTTTCATTAACCAGTTTATCTACCAATCCAGCATCCAAGGCTGCCTGGGCTGCATCACCTTCGGTGAGTTTTAAAAAATTTTCTGGTGAATCGATATAATCTTTCAGAGCATTCACATCCATACCTCTTGCCGTGCTGACTTCACTCAGATAGGTATCCCATAGATCTGAAATCCATTCGACAATATTTTGTTTTGCCTCATCAGACATGTCATCCCTAAAAAAAGGCTCTACAAAAGCTTTGTATTCGCACGTCTCGCAACGAAAGACATTGGCATCTACATAAAATTTTTCGAAAAAAGATTTGAAATAAACTCTAAAGGATCTGTATCCATCGATTATCAGTTCTGAATAATCATGTAAATATACCTCATCAGCATGTGCTGCAAGATAATAAGAACCTGTTGTATAACCATAGCTGCTGTAAGCAATTATCTTCTTCTCAGAAGTTTTAAAATCCTCCAAAGCACTAGCCACGGCCTGCAATTTGGATGGACTGGCGCCACCAAATTTTTCTAGATCAAGTAGCAAATATTTAATTCTGTCATCGTCTTTTGCTGATTCAATCACTTTGATTAGATCCGATAAAAGAACCTCTGGAACCACTGAATCCGTCAATTGACCCAGTGTCCTCTCAAATTCTGTTTGTGATAGTTCCTCAACAATTGGTCCATTGATATCAAGCACTAATATTGCATCTTCTGGAATGTCGACCTTTGATCCAGTCAGACCTCCTATAATTGCTCCGATAATAATAATCAAAATAACTACAAGAGCAGCCCTTTTTAAAAAGACAAATGTGCTGTCCAAAAATGTCCCTAATCTACTGAATACGGTTTTAATGCTCATTAAATATGACTCCTAATAAACTTTACTGATAAGTAATTTGGTATATCACGCCATTATCGTCATCGCTTAACAGCATGGAACCATCAGGCAAAACTAATAAATCAACTGGTCTGCCTAAGGTTTTTTCCTCTTTCATCCAACCATCTGCGAATACTTCATATGAAACAGCTCGATCCTCATCCAATCTAACCAAGGTAATCCGGTAACCGCTCTTCTTTGATCGATTCCAAGAACCATGTTCTGCTATAAATATTTGGTTTTTATATTCATCTGGAAACATGGTGCCTGTATAAAAAGTCAGGCCAAGAGCAGCAACATGAGCATCTAGTTCCTGGACAGGAGGCGTTATGTCACTACAATTCCCAAGACTGTCAAATCCCTCATTATCAGGAATATTACTCGCATGGCAAAAAGGGAAACCAAAATGCTCTCCTTCCTTACTCAATCGGTTAAGTTCGCCAGGAGGAATATCATCTCCCATCATATCCTTGTTGTTGTCGGTGAACCAGAGGTCGTTTGTTTTTGGATGAAAAGTTATACCAACGGTATTTCTAATGCCTTGGGCAATTACTTCTTTGTTAGAACCATCTGTGTCAATCCTAGTAATAACCCCATAATCTGGTTCGTCACAAATATTGCAGGGCGCACCGATAGGAATATAGAGTTTGCCATCCGGTCCAAACGTTATATAACGCCAGCCGTGATGACGATCGGTTGGATACGATTTGTTGATAATGCTGGATTTAGGTGCATTTAATCGATTCTCTATATCTTCAAATTTGTGAACTCTGTGAATTTCAGCTACATAAAGATTACCGTCTTTAAAAGCAACCCCGTTGGGCATATACAGGCCCGAGGCAATGGTCAGTACCTCTGGTTCTGAATAGATACCAGAAACGGCATACACCTTTCCTGCTCTCCTTGTTGAAACAAATAAAGTACCTTTATCCCCTAAAGCCATGGATCTTGCACCAGGAACTTGATCAGTTAGAACCTTAATTGAAAAACCTTCAGGCAAATCAATATCTGGCATTTGAAATGCTGATGTAGATGAAAAGGTGATAAGAAATGCAATAGAAATTGCTAACGTATGAAGAAATTTACTCATGCTGTATTAAACTTTTTCTTTAATTCTTGCGGATCTGCCACTTCTCTCCCTGAGATAGTAAAGCTTAGCCCGCCTAACATCACCACGTCTCTTTACTTTTATTTCAGTAATGAGCTTACTATGGGTTTGAAACACTCTTTCAACGCCCTCTCCATTAGATATTTTTCTGACGGTAAAGGATGAGTTTAGTCCTCTATTTTTCTTTGCTATAACGATGCCTTCAAAGATTTGTAATCTTTCTCGTCCACCTTCTCTAATTCTAACTTGAACAGCTACGGTATCTCCTGAGTTAAACTCCGGGATATCATCTCTTAATTGTTGTTTCTCTATATCTTCAATTAAATTAGTCATTCTGTTACACCGTCTAAATTGAGCCAGCATTATATATTAAATTAACTATTTTTAGTTAACTCTTATTTTCTAATTCCTCTTGATATTCTTGAAGCATATTTTTTTCATCATCACTAAGCTTTTTTGTTTTTATGAGATCGGGACGTCTTTCAAATGTTCTCCCTAAAGCCTGCTTTAAGCGCCATCTGTTTATTGCTTTATGATTGCCACTGACTAACACTTCAGGCACAGGCATACTTTTAAATACCTCTGGTCTTGTGTAATGAGGATAGTCTAATAGATCATCTGTAAATGAGTCTTGTAAAGCGGAGAGCTCATCACCTAATGTTCCCGGTATTAATCTAGCTACTGCATCAATAATCGCAGATGCGGCAATCTCACCTCCACTAAGTACAAAACTTCCTATAGATATCTCAATAGCATTATCCGTCATATCAATGACTCTTTCATCAATGCCTTCATATCTCCCTGAAACAAGTATTAAATCATTTAATTTTGAAAATGCATTTGCTTGTTTTTGGTCAAATAAAGCACCTTGTGGTGACAAAAAAACCACAGGGCAGTTCTCTGGGACACCTTGCTTGGCATACTCAATAGCTCCTAGAAGTGGTTCAGCTTTTATTACCATGCCAGGTCCACCTCCATAAGGTTTATCATCTACTGAACGATTGTTGTTCTCACAATAATTTCTAGGATTAATATATTCAATATCAATAATTTTTTCTTTTTGTGCTTTTCCTATAACTCCATAATCAAGAGAAAAACTCAAATTTTCTGGAAATAGTGTTACAACTTTGAATTTCATTTATACGAGCTTCTTAAACAGACCAATCGACTTTAATATACTCTAGATCGATATTGACTTCTTTTATGATTTCATCCATGACAAAAGGTATTAATATTCTTTTGTTATTTTTACCTTTAACCACTAACACATCATTGGCTCCTGTCTCAAATAATGAATCCACTATACCAATTGATTCTTGGTCTATACTTATAACCTTAAGCCCTTCTAAATCTGACCAATAATATTTTTGATCACCTAAATTTGGCAATTCTGACCTCATAATTTTAATTTCTGAATTTTTTAATTTTTCAGCCTGTGTCCTATCATCAATATCTCTTAGCTTAACGATAATTTTGTTATGGTTTTGTTTTCCTTCCACCACTGTATAAACCTGATCTTTTCCATCTTTTTGGATGATCCAAGAGGAGTATTGGACTATATTTTCTGGAGGTGAAGTAAATGAGACAATTTTTAGCCAACCTTTAATACCATGTGCATCAGTTATTTTTCCCACATGAATTTTTTTATCATGTTTCATGATAAAGATTTAAATAGCTAAAACGTTATACAACCAAGTAATAATTAGGATTTAACAGTCTTGTTATTTTCTTTATCCTCAGTCGGTGTTTCTTCTGCTGCCTCAGGTTCGGCTTTGGTTTCAGCTGCAGGCTCTTCTGCCGGTGTTTCTTCTGCTGCCTCAGGTTCGGCTTTGGTTTCAGCTGCAGGCTCTTCTGCCGGTGTTTCTTCTGCTGCCTCAGGTTCGGCTTTGGTTTCAGCTGCAGGCTCTTCTGCCGGTGTTTCTTCTGCTGCCTCAGGTTCGGCTTTGGTTTCAGCTGCAGGCTCTTCTGCCGGTGTTTCTTGTAATTTTTTCTCTTTTCTTGCTATTTTCTTTTTATTTATTTTTTCAGCTCTTTGAGCTCTTCTTTGTTCCCTATCAACCGCAAGTAATTTTATCAAAGAACGAACTCTGTCACTTAAAATGGCACCTTGGGATTCCCAATATTTAACTCTTTCAAGATCAATCCTAATATCTTCTTCATGATCCAATGCACTGGGATTAAAAAATCCTAGTCTTTCAATATACTTACCATCGCGGCTACTCCTACTGTTTGTAGCAACGACATGAAAGAAAGGACGCTTCTTTGTCCCTCCTCTTGATAATCTAATCTTTACCATTTTTATATCTCGTATTAAGTTAATAGTTAAAACGCCTTATGGCGCCGAATTGTAAGGTATTTTTTATTCTTTAGCCAGAATGTTTTCTTGACAGAATACAATTCTATTATCAGACTTGTACTGTTTAAATAATTTAGGAGTCGCCATAATTGAGCGATGAAATCCCACTAGGGACACTTTTTTTAATTCTAGGAATACTTCTCACACTTTCAGCTTTCTTTTCAGGCACTGAAACTGCATTAATGCGAGTCAATAAATACCGTATTAAGCATATGTCCAAAAAAGGCCATAAGGGAGCTAAATTAGCTGAAAAACTGCTAAAAGAACCTGACAAACTCATAGCTTTCATCCTATTCGGAAATAACCTAGTTAATTTTATTGCTGCATCCATAGTTGGTGTAGTTTCAATGAAGATTGGGGGACCTACTGGAGTTGCATTGGGTACATTCCTATTGACTGTTATTGTTTTGTTGTTTGCTGAGTCTGCACCTAAAACAATAGCTGCGATCTTTCCTGAAAAAATCGCATTGAAAGTAAGTATTTTGTATTACCCATTAGTTAAGATGATGCGCCCTTTTCTGATTATCATTAATTTTTTTACAAATATAATCTTGAAAATAATCGGATCTGTTCCCAGCCAAAGAGATGAACAACTTTCAATAGAGGAACTAAAAACCTTAATACATGAAGGAATGACCAGAACGTCAAAAGACAGACAAAAAATTATGATGGGTGTTCTAGATCTTGGAAATGTCACTGTTGAAGACATCATGCTTCCACATAATGAAATTATAGGGATTGATCTAAGTGACTCCAGTGAGGTAAATAAGAAAAAAATAGAACAGCATCTCTATTCACAACTACCTATTTTTGACAACGTGCTAGATAATATTCAAGGAGTCTTGGACCTAACTCCTTTTTTAAAAAAAATAGATCTAGACTCATTCAATAATGCAATAGTTTTAAAACACATTAAAAAACCCTATTTTATTCCAGAAAAAACAACGCTAAGTCAACAACTATTTGAATTTAAAAGAAAAAAAGAAAAGATTGGTTTTGCTGTTGATGAATACGGAAATATACAAGGTCTGGTTACAATTGAAGATATTTTCGAGGAAATCGTTGGAGATTACCTTGAAGAAACGAAGAAATTAAACAATGAAATGCGTCCTATAAAGGATGGTGAAGATTTTCTAGTTAATGCTGCTTCAAATGTCAGATCATTAAATAAAATGATGAACTGGGAAATTCCTGTTGAAGAAGCAAAAACTCTGAATGGAGCCATTCTAGAACAACTTGGTTATATACCTGATCAAGGTTATGAAATTACATTAGACAGATACAAAATTATCATTGTAAAAACAAAAGAAAACGCAATACAAACAGTTAGAATTAAAGAAACCGACCCTGACTATAAACTCAAAGCTGTATAAAATCAGAGATTAATAATCATCTATTTGAGGAATGTAATTTTCGAACTTGGTATACCTTCCTAAAAAAGTCAGAATGAAATCCCCTATAGGGCCATTTCTTTGTTTAGCTATATCGATGAATGCCTGACCCTTTTTATCCGTATCCTTATGATAAACCTCATCACGGTATATAAAACCAATAAGATCTGCATCTTGTTCAATCGATCCAGATTCTCTTAAGTCCGACATAATGGGTTTTTTATCTGTTCTTTGCTCAACACTTCGATTAAGTTGGGCTAGAGCAACAATTGGTATTTGAAGTTCTCTTGCTAATGCTTTTAGATTTCTTGTGATTTCTGAAATTTCAGTAGCTCTATTTTCCTTGCTTCCAGACACTTGCATTAATTGCAAATAATCAATGACAATCAACGATAAACCTCTTTCTCTTTGAATTCTTCTAGCTCTTGCTCTTAATTCAACTGGTGTTAGTGAGGGGGTGTCATCAATAAAGATTGGTGCTTCTTTCATTTGTTGTATAGCACCATCCACTCTATCCCAATCTTTATCTGTTAATTTTCCAGTCTTCAATGCATTTCCCTGAACCATTCCAAGTGAAGAAATCATCCTAAAAGTAAGTTGCTCTGCTGACATTTCCATACTAAAAATAGCTACTGGGTTATTCTTATCAGAAAGTGCTATGTGTTCAGCTATATTAAGAGCAAAAGCTGTTTTACCCATTGACGGGCGACCTGCAATAATAATTAATTCTCCCTTTTGAAGTCCTGCTGTAAGCTTGTCTAATTCCCTAAAACCACTTGAGATACCACTTAATCCACCTCCTTTTTGTGATCTTTCATATAGCCGATCATAAGTAGGCTTGATCATCTGTCTTAATTCGAGATAAGTAGAATTTCTGTTTCCTCTTTCTGCAATTTCGAATATCTTTTGCTCAGCCTCATCAACTAATTGGGAGGGTGATTTTCCCTCAGGTTTATAGGCACTTTGGCCAATGTTATTACTAATGGTAATTAATTCTCTCAGCAGTGCTTTTTCTCTGATAATCTCACCATATTCTCTTATGTTTACAGTGCCAGCAGTATTATCAACTAATTCACTGATATATTGGATAGCAGGCTTGACATCAAAGTTACCAGAATTATCTAGCCAATCTGAGACAGTCAGAAGATCAGTTAGTTTTCCAGATTCTGTAAGCTTTTGAACGGCTTCAAATATTCTCTTATTTTCTGGATGGTAGAAATCTTGAATCGATACTATGTCTGCAATTTTGTCATATGCTTGACCTTCTGGATCAAGCATCATCCCGCCTAGTAATGCTGCTTCAGCTTCCGTTGAGTAAGGAGGTAGAGTTAATTTTCCTAATGATTCTATTTTTTGTTGTGGTTTAGCAGATGGGGGCATTTAATCTAATTCTTCGATAATTTCTTCTTTTTGATCTTCCTCATTGATACTATCGATTTCTTCTTCTAAATCCAAAGTATTTTTTATAGCAACCTCTCCACCTATAACATTTACTATGATTTGGACCTGAATCTCAGGATGAAAAATTAATGTGACCTCGTGTTGGCCAATGGATTTAATAGGTCCATCAGGGAGATTTATTTCACTTCTTTCAAGTTCCTTTCCTATATTTTTCGCACCATTGACGATATCTGTAGTTCCTATTGATCCGTATAAGTTGCCTTCTTCTGTAACATTAGCTTGTATTTCTATAGTCAGATTTTCATATTCAACAGAGCGTAATTTAATTTTTTCTATTTCTTCTTGTTGTTTGCGCTCTAGTTCTGCTTTGTCATATTCCAATATTTTTAAATTTTCTGGCGTCGCGTAAGCAGCTTTCCCATAAGGAACAAGATAATTTCTTGCATATCCAGGTTTAACAGTGACTACATCACCTATTTCACCCAAATTTGTTATTGCTTCCTTTAGAATAATTTCCATTATCGTCTCATATTTTTTTTATCTATTGTGCCGATCTGTATAAGGTATCAGTGCCAAGAATCTAGCACGTTTAATTGCGGTAGCTAATTGTTTCTGGTAACGATTTTTCGTCCCAGTAATTCGACTTGGAATTATTTTTCCTGTTTCACTAATGTATTTCTTTAAGGTCGCAATGTCCTTATAATCAATTTGATCAACGTTTTCTGCCGTAAACTTACAGTATCTATTTGTGTTCCGATTGAGATTTCTTCTTCTTTTAAATTTATTTTTATTTTTATCCCTTTTCATCTGACACATCCTCATTTTGTTCTGCTGACCCTTGTGTCTCTATTTCACCTGGATCAACTTCAGATTCAGTTTCCACCACTTTATCTTTTTTTACTTCAACGACCTTCTTTTCAATTAATGGGCTTTCATTCTTTCTCTCGATGATTTTTTTATCTTTTTCTTTTTTTTGTTTTTCTTGTTTATTATTTTCGGAAAATAATATCGAAGGCTCTGTTTCAGCTTTGTTCATTCGAACAATCAAATGTCTGATGATTGAATCGTTAAATTTAAATGAAGATTCAATCTCTGATAAGGTCTTATCACTACATTCAATGTTGATAAGCACATAATGTGCTTTATGCATATCTTGGATGTTGTAGGCCAATTGAAGACGACCTATATCCTCTAATCGATGGACTTTTCCACTGTCTTTTTCCACCATGTCCTGATAGCGTTTTAACATATCGGTCAATTGATCGCTCTGATCAGGATGCACTAAAAGAACTACTTCATAATGTCTCATAAATCTCCTTTTGGCTTAGAGCTGCCTTATCATATAACAAGTGCAGCAAGGTTGATTGGTAGCTATTCTATTCTTAATAAATGCAGGATGCTACTTTAATTAATAAAGATATTCAAACCATTATGATGATCTTTGACGCAGTGCTTCGTATAAAACAACTCCAGCAACAACTGAAACATTCAAACTTTTAACTTCCCCAATCATTGGTATAGAGACTAAATAGTCACAATGCTTCATCGTCAAAGGTCTCATGCCCTTGCCTTCTGATCCGAGAATAACGGCGAGTGGCAAGTTATAATCTATCTCCCAATATTTTGTTTCAGCAATTTCAGAGGTTCCACAAATCCACAGTCCTATTTTTTTTAGTTCTTTTATAAATCTAACTAGGTTTGGAATTTCTGCAATTTGTATTAAAGCTGAGGCTCCTGAAGACACTTTGCTGATAATAGGTGTCATTTTTATTTTTCTGCTTCTTGGAAAAACAATTAAATTGACACCTGATGCATTAGCGGTTCTCATACACGCTCCAACGTTTCTAGGATCTTGCAATCCATCAAGAATCAGAATTAATGGATTTTGAATAGTTTTTATAAAATTTAATGCCGACTTTGAATCTAAAATTGCTGGTCGCTTTATTGCTGCTGCAATTCCTTGATTTTTTGATGTTCCGGTTATCTGTTCAATCTCTTGTTTTGAAATTCTTCTAAGATTAATTGAATTTTTTTGGATAATATCAATAAGTTTCAAAATCCTATTATTAGAAACATTGTTATCCAACAAAACTTCAATCAATTGATCTGATTTATTATTAAGCACCTCAGAGATGGCATTAATCCCATAAATATATATTTTTTCATTCATTTATTTTTGTTATTCAATTTTTCATTTACTATTGATTATATCCTTTTAGCCGAGGTGGCGGAATTGGTAGACGCGCTGGCTTCAGAAGCCAGTGGGGGAAACCCCGTGGAGGTTCAAGTCCTCTCCTCGGCACCAATGACTATTATGTCAAAAAATTAATCCAAATTGATTTAGTTAAACAAATCTTCAATAACAATATTATCTTCTCTACCAGGACCAGTAGAAATTAAAACAATTTTTTTAGCTAAAATAGATTCAATGGCGTCAATAAAATGTTGCGCTTCTCTAGGCAAGTCTTCAATTTTTGTAATGCCTGCAGTGGATTGATTCCAACCTTTAAAATTCTTATAAATTGGTTTGCAGTGCTTTAACTCCTCGCTTGGTATTGATGGAAAAGATGAAAGGACTTCGCCTTTATAATCATACTGAACCGCAATTGATATTTCTTCTAAACCATCAAGAACATCTAATTTTGTGACACATAAATGCGAGATACTGTTGTTTATGATAGCCTTTTTCACGGCAACAGCATCCAACCACCCACATCTCCTTGCCCTTCCTGTTGTTGCTCCGAATTCAACGCCTACCCTACCTAAATGTTCACCATTTTCATCAGAAAGTTCCGAGGGGAATGGTCCTGAACCAACTCTGGTTGCATAGGCTTTTATAATGCCAAGGACATGATTAAAGTCACTTGGTCCAAGCCCAGTACCTGTTGAAGCTGCTCCTGCAACAGTATTTGAAGAAGTAACAAAAGGATAAGTTCCATGATCAATATCCAACATTGTTCCTTGAGCTCCTTCAAATAGGATGTTCGAATCAGAACTATTAATAGAATGCAATAAGTGAGTCGTATCTGTAACAAATGGTTGTACATGCTCTGCATACGATAACCATTCGTCTGCCACTGATTGAACATTGATTGGTTTTGTCTTATATAAATTAACCAATAAAAAGTTATGGAATTCCATCAGATCTTTAAGCTTTTCTAAAAAATACTCCTGATGAAAAAGATCTACTAAATGGATAGCTCTTCTGGCTATTTTGTCTTCATAAGCTGGTCCGATTCCTCGACCTGTAGTTCCAATAGCTTTAGATCCAAGATTTTTTTCTTTAGCCTCATCTAAAGCAATATGGCTGGGAAGTATTAAAGGGCATAAATTACTGATGTGTAGATTTTGCTCTATTGCCACTCCCTTTTTCTTAAGTGAGTCAATTTCATCAAATAAAGTTGGGAGATGTAATACAACCCCGTTGGCAATAATACAATCAGCGTTATTAAAAATTCCAGAAGGTATCAAATGAAGTATGGTTTCATGGCCTTCAATAACTAAGGTATGACCAGCGTTATGTCCACCCTGAAATCTAACTACAGCATCGCTTTTAATGGTGAGCAGGTCTATGATTTTACCTTTGCCTTCATCTCCCCATTGAGCTCCTATTACAATAATCGAGTTTGCCAAGATCTATCCTTGATTTATAAAAGATATAAAATCAATGCTCCTGTTATTAAAAAAATAAACCCCATAAACCGAATAGCCATTTCTCCAAGTTCTTTAATTTCAAATATGGCTTTTTTAAACAGTTTAGGAGAAACAAAAGGGAGAAGGCCTTCGAGTATTAGCAAAAAAGCCAATCCAATTAACGCCTCTGTCCATCCCATTTGGTTTTTTACTGATTATTCAGATGTTTTTGATTGGTTCAGGTATTTAAAAAAATCTCCTTCGCCATCCAGTACCAAGATATCATTGCCGGTTCCAATTGATTTCTTGTAGGCTTCCATGCTCCTGTAAAAAGAATAAAATTCCTCATCCTGGGTGTATGCTTCTGCATACAAGTTAGTAGAAGAAGCATCACCATTACCTTTTATCTTCTCAGAATCCCTGTAAGCATTGGCAATGATAACGGTCACTTCTCTATCTGCTGCTGCTCTAATTATCGCAGCAGCTTCTGCACCCTCGGCTCTCAATTCTGATGCAATCCTTGCTCGCTCTTGTCTCATGCGGTTGTATACTGATTCGCTAACTTCATCTGAGAGTTCAACTCTTTTAACTCTCACATCGACGAGTTCTATCCCAAGATTTATTGCATTAAAAGCTGCAGCATTAAGCATTTCAGACATAACTTTTCTTCTCTCTTCTGACACCACTTCTATGACAGTTCGTTTTGCAAATTCAGATCTGATTCCATCTTTGACAGTTTCCAATAGACGTTGTGACGCCACTAGCTCGTCACCACCGGTTGAAATGTAGTATTGCTGGACATCGTTGATTTTCCATTTAATAAAAAAGTCGACAAATAAATTTTTCTTTTCTAAGGTCAAAAACAACTCTTGAGGATTATTGATGGTTAGAATCTGTTTGGAATACTTTCCAACGTTATTTACGAAGGGTACTTTAAAGTGTATGCCAGGTTCATAATCAGCTTTAATGACTTCACCAAATCTAAATTTAAGTGCCAATTCCCTTTCATCCACAGTAAAGATGCTGTTGCTTATTACAAGAAGAATGGCAACTAAGAGAATGATTAGGATGTTCTTCATTATCTTACCCTCCTAATCCTTGGCAAATCGGACGATTGGTTTGTTTGTGATGGATCGTTCTGTGGTGAGAATTCCTGTTCAGAATTTGTTGATTGTTTCTTTTTGCCTTGCTCGATTAATTTATCTATCGGTATATAAATTAAATTTCCACTCCCATCCGAATCCATCAACACCTTATTTGAATTCCCGTAGATACTCTCCACGGCTTCTAAGTAGATTCTTTCTCTAGTGACTTCAGGAGCTTTCTGATATTCAATCAATAGCTGCGTGAACCGGCTTGCTTCACCCTCTGCATCTGCAATAACTTTGGCTCTATAAGCTTCTGCTTCCTGAATCATTTTAGCTGCCTCACCTCTGGACTTTGGAACAATATCATTTGCATAGGCTTCTGCTTCAAAAGCAACTCTTTCCTTATCTTCCCTTGCCTTGATAGCATCCTGAACCGCATCTTCTACCTGGATTGGAAAATTTGCATCCTGTAAATTTACTTTTGTAATGACTATCCCTGTGCCATATTCATCAATTGTTTGTTGAATCAGTTGTTGGGTTAGCAAAGCTATTTCTGTCCTACCTTCTGTTAGGATAAAATCCAAATCACTTTTACCAGCAACTTCCCGAATGGCACTTTCGCTGACTTCGCTAAGCGTTACATCTGCATCTCTAACATTGAAAAGATAATTAGTAGGGTCAGCTTGTCTATATTGGACAACTAAATCAACAACAATAATATTCTCATCGGAAGTCAACATTGTAGTTTGCTGTTTAAATCGATTAACAACATTAACATTAACAACTTCGATTCCTTCAACTGGCCATGGAATGTGCCATCTCAAACCAGGCATGGTTGTCTGGTTGTATGCACCAAATCGAAGCACAACGCCTCGTTCCGATTCATCAATTTGATACAAGCCTGATATTAGCCAAACAAACAGTATTAATATCACAATAATAGTTTTTGGAAGCCCTCTGGGTTTCTTTCCTGAACCGGTCGATTTCATACCAAACAATTTATTGAATCTTTTCTGCCATTCTTCAACAATCTGATCAAGATCTGGTGGCTGATTTTTATTAGGATCCCAGGGAGATTTCCCATTGCCTTGATCGTTCCATGCCATAACTGTTTAAACTCCTTTATTATTTCTCTTTCGTTTCGCTAGTTTACCTTCTATCAGCTGAATGTTTATATATTTTTTTAGCTGTTCTAATTTTCTTTTATCAATTTCAACTGTTAATTCTAAAGTATTTTTATCACTAAAACACTCATCAAGAACATTGGAATGAGAATAAATAAGCGCTCTTTCTTTTGATTGGTGTAATTGTATTTGTATAACCGTTATGATCGGTTTTGGTTTGATATGTTTAGAGATAATATCTAATAAATCATCAATACCTTCTCCACTCACTGCTGAAACTTCACAACACACTTCATTATCAACGATGTTTACTTTTTGTTTGAGTAGATCGATTTTATTATAAACATAAATGACTGGAATATGATCTGCGCCAATTTGCTTCAGAACTTGTTTCACAGATCTTCGATGGCTGTGTATATGCCTGTCTGTGACATCCAATACGTGAATAAGAAGATCAGCATCTACTACTTCCTCCAGAGTTGAAAGAAAAGCATCAATTAACTCATGAGGCAAGTCTTTTATAAAACCCACTGTGTCGCTTAGAATAGCCCTTCTTTTCTTTGGTAATTTGATTAATTTAAACACAGGATCAAGCGTTGCAAACAAATTATCCTGGACCAAAGTTTCTGCACCTGTAAGTGCATTAAATAAAGTTGATTTCCCTACATTGGTATACCCAACTAAAGAAACACTCCTCATTATGCTTCTCCTTGATTTTCTCGTCGTTTTTCTCTGTGTTCCCAAATGTATCAACTTCTTTTGAATCGATTTAATTCTGGTTTGGATCAGACGTCGGTCTGTTTCAAGTTGGGTCTCACCAGGACCACGTAAACCAATACCACCTTTTTGTCTCTCCAGATGTGTCCAACCCCTGATTAATCTAGTAGAAAGATGACTTAACTGAGCCAATTCAACCTGGAGTTTGCCAGCATTGGTTACCGCTCTTTGTGCAAAGATATCAAGAATCAATCTTGTTCTGTCAATTACTCTGCAATTAAGATCTAATTCCAGATTCCTTTCTTGAGATGCAGTTAAGGAGTTATTAAAGATGACTAAATCACTATCTTTTATAATTATCTGTTGTGCAATTTCTCTAATCTTACCCTTGCCAATTAGACTTCGACGAAAAAAGCGACGAGCATAAAAATAGGTAATTTCATTAATGACTGCTCCCGCTGAAAGAACGAGTGAAATGAATTCCTCATTATCAGATTCAATTGAGCCTTTTGCTGAATTAACAATTACTAAGTGAACTTTGTTTGGCGAATGCATTTGTCGTAAACATAATTTTATAAAAGTTAGACTAAGAATTGAGACACTTTGTCCTCTATAATATTTGCAAACTGCGGATCGAAACAGTCTACAAAAAAACTCTTTTGTTTAGATCTAAGCCATGTAAGTTGTTTTTTTGCCAACCTTCTTGAAGCAAATATTGCATTTGATTTAGCTTCCTCAAGCGAACATTTATTTTCAATGAACTCACAGATTTGTTTATAGCCAACAGACTTCATCGACTGATGAGATGAGGTAAGCAAATCTATGGATAATAAGTTCTCCACCTCAGAGATGAGCCCTTTTTTTAACATGGCATTAAATCGTTCCTCAATGCGTTTGTGCAAGCTTGCTCTATCATTGGGAAATAAGGAAATATCGAGGCATTGATAATTCAGTGGTTGTTTTTGTTCCTGATAAAAACTGGATATTGTTTTTCCTGTGATCCTATAGACTTCTATTGCTCGTTGAATCCTTTGTTTGTCTGATGGTTTTATTCTCTGAGCAGACTTAGGGTCAATCATTTGCAGCTCTTTATGTAAATTTAACCAACCTTTCTCGGTCGCTTCTAGATCGATTTGATGTCGCATTTCTTGATTGGCACTCGGTAATGTTGACAATCCTTGCTGCAGGACTCTGAAATACATCATGGTTCCTCCTACTAAGATCGGTGTTTTTCCCTTCTCAATAATGGACTCGATCAAACCCTTAACATCTTTGTGGAATTCACCAACTGAATAACTTGCAGTGGGCTCACGTATATCAATGAGATGGTGAGGGTATAATTTTAGATCTTTAGGGCCTGGTTTGGCTGACCCAATATTCAATCCCTTGTATACCATAACGGAATCAACACTGATAATTTCCAAAGGATGCTTATCATACAATGTGATTGCAAGATCAGTTTTTCCACTTGCAGTTGGGCCTTTTAGAATAATAATTTTACTATTATTCAAAATAAAGAAAGCTTCTATTCATTGACTAAATACAGGCACCACATTTTCCCCAATAATTTGTAATGCTTCCATAGGATCATCGTGCAAACGGAGTGAGAGTTGAGTCAATCCTGCTTTTTCAAATTTCTTAATTCTTTCTATTTCCCTATCGATATCCTCAAGACCGCCCGTTGAAGTAAACACTTCACAAAGCTTATTTGATAATTCCTCTGGAATATTTTTTACGTTTCCAGAACGGTCAAAATAAGCATCTACAAAACATTGAAAATTATTGACTATTAATTTGCATTCATCAGGGTTGAAAAAAAGGCTGAGCAATTCAGGATCAAGTTTTCTTGCACGCCAAGCCAACTCTCTTCTAGATTCACGATAAGCATTTTTCTTATCTTTTTTGATATGCCATCCCCAAAAACTATTGATGTGTATGTGTTGATTAGGTTTTTCCCTTCTATTGATTCCTTTTTTTATATTCTCAATGGCTGAATCAATAATTTCAGGTGGTATTGCTCCGATGTATACTCCATCGGCAACTCGCCCTTCCATTCTCATCATCATGTGTTTGTAGGCTGTGCCATATATGGTTGGCCTTGTTGATTTCGCCCAACTGTAATCACAAGGAAGTTTAACCCTAAATATCTCACCCTCATAAGGTTCTTGTAATTGATTATGGCAAGCTGCAAGAAGGATTTCTATCGATTCTCTAACAGCTAAAACTATTTTTTTTGGTGGCAATAAGTCCATCGCAGTAACATTTCCTTCTCCTGCACAGATCGCAATTTGTGTTCGGCCATTGCTCATTTCGTTTAAGGTTAGTAATGCATTGACAATTTTTAATGGGTGCATTTCAAATGGACTGACTGCTAGAGGACCAAATACTAATTTTTTTGTTGACTCTGCCAAAGGCACTAGGCTTAAAAACCCATCCCAGTGAGAAAAATAGTTAGAAGTCCATAATGCTCGAATGCCATACTCTTCTGCAATGATTCCTAGCTCCTTAACTTGTGATGGAGGTAAGTTGGGTTCTAATATAATATCAATATCCATAGTTACTCTTTACTCTATTTCTGTTTGGTAAATTGTTGTCTGCCTTCACGGGTATATTTCTTAACTCCTTTTAGGATAGCTTCTGCAATTTTTTGTTGATTGACTGGGCTGATTAATAATTTTTCATCCTCTGGATTAGTTAAATAACTTGTTTCTATCAACACTGAAGCCATTTTATTTGAACCCAAAACTATGAATGCTGCCTGCCTTGTAGATTTTCTCACTCTAATTACTTTTCTAAGTTCCTGTATTATATTATCACTGATCTGCAAGCTCTGATCGAATGCAATCACTTCATTGGCAGTCACCTGTTTAATTTGTTTTCCAGAAGTCACATCGATTAATTTGATTCTAGATTTTGACGGCTTTTTATGGTACATCACTTTCCAATTTTCATCTTTTTCAAACTTGGCAGAGTCTGGCAATGCATAAATCTCAGCTCCACGAATTCTTTGATCTCTAAAAGAATTTGCATGAATTGAAATAAACAGTACAGCACCCGCCTTTTCTGCTATCTCTAAACGCTCATTTAATGAGGTTTTCTGTCCACAAGATCTATTGTTATTCGGGCATGGAAAAGAATCATCGTTTCTAGTCAAAATAGCAGTCATGTCTGGTTCAGCATTGATTAAGTGTGCTAAACGTTTTGAGATTTTTAAAACTAAATCCTTTTCTTTAATTTTTTTGCCTGTTGCACCAGGGTCTTTACCTCCATGCCCAGGGTCTACAGCAATAATCATCTTAGAATTATTAATAGCACTGGCAGCAACTTTTTGACTTCCTTCATACATACCCTTTAAATCAATCACCAATCTAGAGTCTCTTTTTTGACTTGCTTTAAGCATGTTGACTTTGTAGAGAACGACCTGCTTGGTTTCGATAACAACTCTCAATTTAGCTGGTGTATTTTTTGCAACTCTTATCGTGTCGATTAAACCGTTTCCTTTAGTTGAGGATTTGATCTTATTGGTCTTTCTTGCCCCATATAGATCGACTACTAAGCGGTTGGGGTTGTTCAATGTAAGAATTTTGTATCGAACCTCATTTGATAAATCAAGAACCAAACGAGTTTTGTCTTTCTCAGCATTAATCCTCATATCTTTTAATGTTGTTTGAGCAGCGGTCATCTTGCTGGAAAAAAGCACAAAAATTAAAAGGAGAAAAAGTGAGTAAGTTTTCGTATTTTTATTTATGTCTGTACCATGTGTTATTTTCAATGCCAATTACTTTAGCCAAGAAGTTAGAATATTGCTTGATTTTTTTGTGTTGCAAATCACATTCATAGTTCTTTGATCCAGTGACTCCTCTACAGAAAAACTAATCTCAAAATTGGCAGCTAAGATATCCGGTAAACCATTTTCAGGCCATTCAATTAAAAAAATATATGGGCTTGATGAAATTGGCTCCTCATTAAGTTCCAGTTCAAAAATCTCTTTTCTGTTTTTGATTCTATAAAGATCGACATGATATATGTCATAAAATTCTGTTCGATAAACTTCAATCAAAGTATATGTGGGACTTGTCACATTGCCTTCATAGCCCATGCCTTTCAGAAATCCCTTAGCAAAAGTAGTTTTTCCTGCACCCAGATCACCTTTGAGATAAATTACATGAGAGTCATTAGATGAGTCAGAAAAGCATCTGGCCAGTTGAGAGCCACAATTCATTGTTTCTGTATCGTCAAATAAGGTTTTTACGGATTCAAGCATTGTTGTAAATGTTTAAACAAATCGGTAGCTATGAGTCCTCTTTCCCCTTGTTCCGCAGCAAGGTCACCAGAAAATCCATGGATATAGGCAGCCACCGCCGATACCAATCCTTGGTCAATATCTTTAAATTGCCCAAGTAGACCTGCAATTATCCCTGTCAGAAGATCACCCATTCCTGCTGAAGCCATCCCCGGATTGCCCACTGTAATTAAATAAGGCATGTCGTTTGAGGATCCTATCAATGTATTGTTTCCTTTCAGTACAATTGTTCCAGAAAAACGATCTGAAAGTTTCTTAAGGGCACCTATTCTATCAGATTGCACTCTAGGATTAGTTAAACCTATTAATCTTGCTGCTTCACCTGGATGAGGTGTTAAAATCCAGTTTTTCCTCTTTCTAGGTTTAAGAGACAAAATATTGAGTGCATCAGCATCCACAACCATAGGCAAATTTGACTGAAATACTTGTTCGAATAATGTCATTGCCCAATCATCCAATCCCAATCCAGGGCCAATTGCAACAACAGAGGCTTTAGCGATAAAATCATTTATTTTATTAGGATCTTCATCTACAGAGTGGCACATTATTTCCGGCCTTAATTTAGTCACAATGGGAATATTGGCAGCTCTTGTAACCACACTTACCAATCCTGCTCCAGAGCGAAGAGCCGCCTCTGATGCAATTCTAACTGCTCCACCCATGCCATGATTACCGCCAACAATCAAGATGTGGCCAAAGCTGCCTTTATGAGATGTTATAGGTCTTTTTTTCAAAAGAGTTTTTGATAACTCTTTATCTACAATTCTCAACGAGGGCTTTGCAGAATCAAAGCAACTCTTAGGGATATCTAAATCAGAATAAGTAATTTTCCCAGAGCAGTCCGGTCCAGAATTTAAAAAGAGACCTTTTTTATAACCAACAAAGGTTGTTGTTATTTGTGCAGAAACACAATCTCCCATTTTCTCGCCAGTATCAGGATTTAGACCGGAAGGAATATCCAATGAAATAACTGGGATTGTTGATTGATTAATAGTTTGTATTGCTTGCAGAAAAACGCCATCGATTGATCGATTCAAACCAACACCAAAAATTGCATCAACGAATAGATCTGCACATAACTCTCTATCTTTAGTCCACGGGAAAATCTGGCCTCCTAATTTCTCATATTCCTGATATGCAAGATAAGCATCTCCTTTAAGATTTTCGGGAGCCGATAAATAAACTACCTGGGCTTTCTTCCCTTCACTTAAGGCCCGCGACGCAAATAAATATCCATCCCCTGCATTATTTCCAAGACCACAAAAAACAATGAACGAGTTTGTGTTTGGATAGCATTCTATAGCTGATTTGTAAGCAAAATCAGCAGCACGTCTCATTAAAACAAATCCAGGAATACCTTCTTGTTCGATAGCTAGATTATCAATCTTTGAGACTTCGATAGATGGATATACATAATTATCTGAAATCTTCATACTAATCATTATACTTTGCTTAAAAATAAAACTCTCTCAGAGAAAGAAAATGGCCCAAAATCCCAATGCTATAAAAACTCTTATTCACCAATGGTCTAAAGAGCTTGGATTTGATGGCTTTGGTGTTACTGGTATAGAGATACACAAAGATGAAAAACACTTGCAATCGTGGTTGAACAAGAAATTCCATGGATCGATGAGCTATATGGAAAAACATGGACTCAAACGATCTCGACCTGATGTTTTGTTACCTGGAACGATTAGGGTAATTTCATTAAAAATGCATTACTTCTCAAGGGACCAGGATCAGGCTTTTGAACTACTAAAAAAAAATGAGGTTGCATATATTGCAAATTACGCAGTAAGTACTGACTATCATCAAATAATTAAAAAAAGACTCAAAGTAATAATTGGTAAAATTAGAGATTACTCAGAATTACAGGGGCAGAATTATTTTGTTGACTCTGCCCCTGTCTTGGAAAAAGCTTTGGCTAGAAATGCGGGACTAGGTTGGATTGGCAAGAATACCAATTTAATCCATAGTTCCAGTGGATCTTGGTTTTTTCTAGCAGAGATTTTTACTGATATTCCACTTCCGATTGATCGATCTTCAAAAAATCACTGTGGTACTTGTTCGGCTTGTATTGATATTTGTCCAACTCAAGCTTTCACCATGCCTTACCAGCTCGATGCAAGAAAGTGTATTTCTTACTTAACGATAGAGAATAAACAATCCATACCTGTTGAATTAAGACCAGTAATTGGTAACAGAATCTTTGGCTGTGATGATTGTCAGATCATCTGCCCCTTTAATAAATTTGCCAAGAAAATTGAAATGAATGATCTGTTACCTAAAGGAACACTATTAGATCAACCCTTAGAACAACTCTTTCTGTGGTCTGAAGAAGAATGGGAAAATCATACCCAAGGCACAGCATTAACTAGACCTGGTTATGATGGTTGGCTCAGAAATATTGCAGTGGCATTGGGCAATGCTAGGACAACAGAAAGAATTGTGGATGCACTGAGATTAAGAAACAATCGTCAATCTCCAATGGTTAATGAACATATCTTTTGGGCACTGGAACAACATCAGAAAAAATCTAATTAATATACTGATCGGACAAAGAGATTATGTGAAGGCAGCTGCGGTAGAGTTAAAAAAGTGTTTCCCGTATTTCACACTAACCACTTCTTCATACAACAAAAGAAAATGATCATCATTATGTACAGGATCAATACTCTCTGCATTGACAACCAATAAGGGTGAATCATCATAATCATAGAAAAATTTTGCATAAGAATCTGCGAGCTTCTCCAGATAGCTTGATTCAATTAAACGGTCAACTGATGTTTGCCTGCTATGGAGTCTAGAAATTAATACATCTACAGGTGCCTGTAAATAGATCACTAGATCGGGAGTGGGTGGATTGACTCGAAGAGAGTCTTTTACTTGTTGATATAAATGCAGTTCCTCAGCATTCAGGTTTAGTTCTGAAAATATGGAACCCTTATCAAAAAAGAAATCAGCAATGGTAGTATCTGAAAATAAATCATCCTGATTGATACCCTCTATGTGTTTGGCTCTCTGAAATAAAAAAGACAGCTCAGTAGGTAATGCATTTGATTCTTGATCAAGATAAAAATTCTCTAAAAAAGGATTATTTTCTGGTTCTTCCAAAATTAATTTTCCGGAAACATGATCAGACAAACGCTTCGCCAGACTTGTTTTACCAACACCAATCGGACCTTCGATTACAACAAGTCGAGATTCTAATTTGAGTGGTACAACATTACCCATAATCTTTATACTAACAAAATAATTACATATACTTTTATAACACCTACTAGCTCCCTTCGTCTAGTGGTCAGGACGCTGCCCTCTCAAGGCGGAAACAGGGGTTCAAATCCCCTAGGGAGCGCCATTGGAAACCAATTTAAAACTCCTTACTTTGATTCCTAAAAAAGGGATCTATTCTGTTCTTTAATTTCCTTAGGTACCTCAATACCAAAATGTTTATACGCATGAATTGAAGCCGACCTGCCTCTTGGTGTTCTTAATAAAAATCCTCTTTGTATTAAAAAAGGCTCAATTACGTCTTCTAAGGTGGCTCGATCCTCGCCGATCGCTGCAGCAACAGCTCCAATGCCCACAGGACCACCATTAAATCTTTCAATAATTGCTATTAAAAATTTCCTATCCAATACATCCAAACCATGTTGATCAACATCCATCAATTCCATTGCCTCATTGGCAACCTTTTGATTAATATCTCCCTGTGCCCTAACCTCCGCAAAATCTCTTGCTCGTCTTAATAGGCGGTTAGCAATTCTTGGTGTCCCTCTGGATCTTGATGCAATTTGCTGGGCTCCTGTTTGGTCAATATCAACTTTTAAAATCTTGGCAGAACGCTCCACAATTCTAGTCAATTCCTCAACGTTATAAAATTCTAGTCGTTGTGATATGCCAAAGCGATCTCTAAGGGGTGATGTAAGCATCCCGGTACGTGTGGTCGCTCCGATCATTGTAAATGATGTTAGATCAAGTCTAATCGATCTGGCCGAAGGCCCCTCTCCTATAATAATATCAAGTTGATAGTCCTCCATAGCAGGATATAGGACTTCTTCAACAACTGGGCTTAGTCGATGAATTTCATCCACAAATAGCACATCTCTTTCCTCCAAATTAGTCAATATAGCAGCAAGATCTCCAGGTTTCTCAATCGCTGGACCTGAGGTATGTTTTAAATTAACCTCCAATTCATTTGCAATGATATGGGCTAGAGTCGTCTTGCCCAACCCTGGTGGACCAAATATTAAAACATGATCAAGGGATTCCTTGCGATTCATAGCAGCTTTAATAAAAATATCCATCTGCTCTTTAACGGGCTCCTGACCCACATATTCAGCTAAGCTCTTAGGCCTTAGCATTCGATCGATAGACTCCTCTCCTTCTTGGATTTCGGTTGAAATTATGCTGTCTATATTCGACACGGTTTTGAATTCAATTATTTATTTAATGATTGCAATGCTTGTCTTAAAAGTTCTTCTACAGTTAATCCTTTCGAGTCAATTTTTTCCAGAATCTTTCTCGCCTCTATACTTTTATAACCTAAAGATGATAGAGCGTTGTGTGCCTCTTTGATTACCTGAATGCCAGAAAATTCTATGCCATCACCTTCTTTTAAGTCTACCCCGCCAATCTGATCAATTCTATCCTTCATCTCAACCAACAAACGTTCTGCCGTCTTTTTTCCTATGCCAGGAAGATGGATTAAGGCATCAGCATCTTGGGCTTGAACACTTCTAACAAAGTCTTCAACACTAGTGCCAGATAAAATAGTAATGGCTAATTTTGGACCCACACCACTTATTTTTATCAGAGCCCTAAATAAATTTCTTTCCTCTTCTGTTGCGAAGCCATACAAGGTATTTTGATCTTCTCGAATAATTAAATGCGTCAGTAAATGAGTCTGTTGATCAATTGCAGGAAGCTTAAAACTAGTCGACAGTGGAACATGGACTTCATAACCAACGCCATTGACTTCTATTAGTACCTCAGAAGGTTTTTTGTTTTTAATCAAGCCATTTAGGGAACCAATCATCTAACTATCGTTACTTATCTTTTTATCCATTGAATAACTATGTGCATGACAGATTGCTATTGCAAGTGCATCCGATTCATCGAGCTTCAACTCCTTATTTTTTATACCTAAGATGATTTTAACCATATATTGCACCTGCTCCTTTTCCGCAGCACCAGACCCCACAACTGCTTGTTTTACCTCTCTGGCAGCATATTCAAAAATAGTTAATCCTTGTTTGAATGTTCCACAAATCGCTGCCGCTTTTGCCTGCCCTAATTTCAAGGCACTGTCGGGATTTCGATGCATAAAAACATTTTCAATTGCAACAACATCTGGCTGGTATTCATCTATTAATTTCTCAATTTCTGTAAATATCACTTTCAATCTCTTTTGAAAATCTTTTTCCTTGGTTTGAATCGCACCGCTACCTATGTAGCTCGACTTGTTGCCTTTTGACTCTATGACACCATAACCTGTTATTCTAGAACCGGGATCTATGCCAAATATCTTCATTGATTATCTCTATATTGATTCAATTTAATCGTTCTAACAGTTCGTTTGGTATTTCAGCATTTGAATGGATCGCCTGTACGTCATCTAAATCTTCGAGTATATCCAATAGTTTTAACATTGATTCAGCGTGGTTGATGTCTATAGAAACGTCATTTAAAGCTCTCATGATCACTTCAGAAATTTCTGGATTGACTCCTTGTGCCAATAAAGAATCCCTAACATTTAAAAAATCAGCAGGCTTAGTGATGATATCCATTGATCCGTTCTCGTCATATTCAATATCTTCTGCCCCAGAATCAATTGCTATTTCCATGATTCTATCTGGATCCTTAACTCCGGATAATGAAATCAAACCAACTTGCTGAAAAAGATAAGCAACGGATCCTTCGGTTCCTAAATTACCTCCAAACTTAGATAATGCATATCTCACTTCAGCTACGGTTCTATTTTTATTATCAGTCATGCACTCAATTAAAATTGCCACTCCACCTGGTCCATAGCCTTCATAAGTCACTTCTTCTAAATTAAAACCTTCCCCTTCTCCTGTTCCTTTGGAAATCGCTCGATCAATATTCTCCTTAGGCATGCTTTGATCTTTTGCCTTATCAACAGCTGACCGTAATCTGGGATTGGAATTTAAGTCACTGCCTCCAATTCTTGCGGCAACAGTGATTTCACGTATTAGTTTGGTAAAAAGCTTACCTCTTTTTTTATCTTGGCGGCCCTTCCTGTGTTGGATGTTAGCCCATTTACTATGTCCAGCCATTTAAGTCCTATGATGCAATCATTAATAATGGAACCTGATCAATTATACAATAAACCGTTTATTATAGTGTTCAGGTAAAATGTTTTTGTATAATAGATCCTATGAGAAGATTTAGTGTCATTTTACCCGTTTTATTTTCAGTTTTGCTCTCTTCATGCACAATTACGAGCTATCAAAAAATAGACTCAGCAGTTGGATATTGGGATGAAAGCATTGATCAATCTACTGACACTTTTAAAATAGGATTTGATGGTGCTGAATGGAATAAAAATTCCTTAGTTGAGCAAGAAAAAGTCATTGATTATGCATTGCTTCGATCTGCTGAAATAGCATTAGATAATGGATTTAGATATTTTTTAATCAGCGAGAACCAGTCCTACACAGAAAAGAAAACCACCAAAGAGACAGAAACATCTAATAGTGAAACCTTTCGTCACAGAGCAATTTTTACGACCGTCAATTATATTGACCTTGAAGAAAAAATGCGCCACAACAATTTGATCCAAGATGGGGAGTTTAAAGGTTATGCTGTTTACAATGCTGCTTTAGTGTTCTACACCATTAAAACAAAATACAACTTATCCAATAATAAATTAGTACAGAATTTTGAATCTGGGATGCCAGCATATAGGATGCCAGGAACTTCACGAGGAATGACTGAAACGATAGATGCGGTTCCACATAATCCAATTAATAGTCCACTTCCAGACCAGTAATCTACTAAATTCTAATGCTTGAGTTGATGGCTTAGCTACGCCTGGATTATTGTTTCTTGTTTGCTGAGTTTTGTTTATGAGAAAGCTTCCAGTGTTCTCTCCACAAAAAAAATCTAGATTTATTCATCGGCAATCTTAACCAACTGTTTTCCGAAATTCTTACCACTCAATACATCTCTTAGGGCCTGAGGCGCATTGATGAGTCCATCAGTTACTGTTTCTCGGTATTTAATCTTGCCTTCTTTAATCCAGTCTGAGAGTTCTTTGGTGGCATCTGCCCAATGATCAAACCATTCCGTCACTACGAAAAATCTGTGCTTAGGTTTTGGGCGCATCGTACCAAATACATCGAAAGGGGTTTCTTCGTTCATAATATCTTGCGAGTTGTATTTGGAAACAAAACCACATATGGGAACTCTACTACCAGGGTTTAATAACTTGGCAACAGCCTGAGTAACCTCACCTCCAACATTCTCGAAATACACATCTATTCCATCCGGACAGGCTTGCTTGAGATCTTGTTCTAGATTTCCACCTTTGTAATCGATACAAGCATCAAATCCAAGCTCATCAGTTACATAGGAACACTTTACTTCTCCTCCAGCAATGCCCACAGCTCGACAATTGAGTATTTTGGCAATTTGTCCCACAACCGTTCCTACTGCTCCAGAAGCAGCAGAAACAACAACTGTTTCTCCCTCTTTAGGTTTACCCAATCGGGTTAAACCAAAATAAGCCGTTCTGCCTGGCATACCGACAGTTCCTAAGTAAGTTGATAACGGAACAATATTAGGATCAGCCTTAAAAAGCTCAGGACCATCACCTCTAACAGCAACGTAGCTCTGCCAACCTCCATGGACACAGACGTAGTCATCAGGTTTAAAGTTGTCTGATTTGCTCTCCACCACTATCCCAACACTTTCTCCCACCATAACATCACCAATCTGTACTGGTCCTGTATAAGACATGGCATCATTCATGCGTCCTCGCATGTAAGGGTCAATAGAAAGATATAGAGATTTAATTAGAATTTCACCGTCTTTCAATTCTGGAACATCTACTTCCTCCCATTTCCAGCAATCATCCTCAGGCATCCCTTCTGGTCTTTTGTTTAATAACCACCTTTGATTTATTCTGGTCATTATTGTCTCCCTAACATTAATTTTGATCAGCCAACAAATATTAAGAATTATTTCGAACTTGTGGCAGTTTATTTCTTGGAATACTATTCAAGTATAAATTAAAAAAAATAATTAGATTATGAAAATACAAACTAAATCGAGAATTGGCATGATTTTTCTGAACTTCTATTTCAAAACTGGAAGGAAAATAAAAAAGTTTTTTAAATATAGATCTAAAAAATGAATCAAGAACAATAAATAAAACTAATCCAACTGAGCTATAAACACTTTGCTGATTGTTTTTAAGTGACCGCTCATTGGTTGGGGCATTGGTTTATTCGTTCATGCTTTGAATATCTTCCCTGTGTCTACTATATCTAAAAGATTGAAGAAACAGATGATTGAAACAGAGATGAAGAAAGAAGGAAGACAATAATCACCAGATATTCAATTTAATCACTGTGACAAACTTAAACTCCAAAAATGTTAATAAATATCATCTTTTTTAAATCAATACATTAATTATATTAAATAAGTATATGTTTTAAATGTTTTTTTTTAATATAATTTTTAGTTATATAGAGGGTTCTTTTTAGTAATTATTTCTGTTTTTTTTCATACAATGAAATTCCATAGCAATTTTTGAGAACCCTTAAAAATATATTAAATATACATAGAACGATCATTAGGAATCGTTATTCCTCGTTTTCGATCTTCTATGATTGTGAATTTTTTTCCAAAATAACAACAAAAGAGGAGATTTTATCTAGATTATTGAAGATAAAACTACCCGAATGTCTATGAAATTGATCATCGTGGGGGCTAACTACAATACTCTCCTACTCTGAATCCATGATAAATAAAGGGATTAGTGTCATTTGGACCTAATATTTATCAAAATATTAGATAATGACCATTAAATCACACTATTTATAACTAACTTATTGATTTTATTAAGTATTTTAAAAATTAGGAAAAATTTTCTACAAACAAACTAATAATTCGTTCCATTTTCAGCCCTCTAGAGCCTTTTACAAGTATTGTTGTCTCTTCATCAAGAAATTGGGAAATTAGTTCGATTGGGAATGATTCTTGAGAATCAATGACAAAGATTTTTTCCTCTTCACGGTTATGCCCACGTTCAAATAGTGCTTTCTTGAAACGATTGCCTTCTATAAACAAAGCTTTAAGTCCTGGAACTTTCAATGACTCATTTAGAATTCTCAGATGCTCCTCTCGAGAAAATTCTCCCAACTCCAACATATCCCCTATTACTAACAACTTATTTTTTGGATATGCTGAATTATTACTCAAATCATTTATTGCTGAAGAAAAAGAAGAAGGATTAGCATTATAAGTATCATCAATAAGAAGATGCTTACCCATTTTCTCAATAAAAAATCTATCTCTCAAAGGTGAAACATATTTACATATTTGTGCAATTGAATCTGAAAATCCTTTACCAAGTTCAGTTGCTGCCACTGCAGCAATAAGAGCATTGTGACAGTTATGAACTGCACCAAAGGTACCTATTCCTTGCATCTCCATAGACTGAGAATTTTCTCCATCAATCTTTTTAATCAATAATCTATAACGACCTGGAGTGTGATCTGCTGTCGCTCTACATAAAAATTCTTCCTTCAAAGGTTTTTCTGATGAATTAGAATTTGCGTGTGTAGTTACCTTGTATCCTTGATCATTTTTCATGAATTGTGTTGGAGAATTTAAATTCTCAAATGCACCATTAATAACAGAGCCACGATCAACCAAACCATCTAATAACTTGATCTTGGTTTTAATAATATTTTGCTGGTTCTTAAAAATACCAATATGGCTATTGTTGACGTTAGTAATGGCTACCACATCAAAATACAAATATTCACTTATCAAATCAAAATCGCCGATCTTCCTAGCTCCGCATTCCAATACAAGATACTTGGTATTGTTTTTAAGTCTCAAAACTGTAAATGGTACCCCAAATTGGTTGTTGTCATTCTTCTCCGTTGTCACTATGTTTTGCTGATCTTTGAAGATAAATGCCATCATTTCCTTCACAGTAGTTTTGCCGTTGCTTCCAGTAATAGCAAGGGTTTTGGGCTTAACTTTTTCTTGCTGGAATTTTGCTAATTTCAAAAGTGCAATATAAGTATCCTGGACTACTATGCCATCATGGTTATTAATCTTATTGTTTGATATATAAGCTATAGATCCTGAATGAATTGCTGATTCACAAAAGTTATGGCCATCAAAATCTTCTCCTTGTAAGGCCAAAAATACTGAATTCTTTTTAACTTTTCTGGAATCTGTTATTAGAGATGTAAACGGCTTATTTTCTCCTATAAGCTCACCGTCAATTATTGTTGACAATGTTTTTAAATCCTTGACATCTATTAATTCAAACAATCACTCATTCCTTACTAAAGTTTATATGGTGCCCCGAAGAGGATTCGAACCTCTGACCCCCGGATTAGGAATCCGATGCTCTATCCAACTGAGCTACCGGGGCATAAAAAAATTATAGCACTAATCATTGTAAGCTCATTTTGGTATTGTGAAACTATGAGTGAAAAAATTCATCAATACCTGTTGGATGTCAGCAAAAAACATTGCAAACCTCTAGAATCTATAGTCAAGCAAAATGGTGTAATGCATATTGTGGTTCCAAAAGATTTAGATATCTTTGATTGTTTAGCAAAAACAGTAGTGGAACAACAGCTTTCTTATAAAGCTGCAAATAGTATTTGGAATAAAATCAAGAATAGTGCAGCAAAAAGAAACATAAGCTTGATTGAATATTTCAAGAAAAAAAATACTGCTTCAATAAGAAAGAATGGATTATCAAGCAATAAGATCAAGACAATTATGGGTGCTAAAAAAGCTATTGAAAGTGGCGATATAACCTTGCAAAAACTTTCAATCATGACTTATCCAGAATTCAAAAAAACTATTACAAGTCTCTGGGGATTTGGAGATTGGTCAGCTGAAATGATAGCAATCTTCTATTTTGGAAAGACCAACATTTGGTCTCCAAAAGATCTAATCTTAAAACGTGGAATAGATCAATTATGTGATGACTCTAACTTAACTCCAAATAAACTGCTTCAATTAGTAGATCCATATCAATCCTATTTAGCGCTACATATTTGGCGAAATAAGGACTGAAAATCCTTGTGTTAGAGAGTTATCGATATTTTCAGCTTTAAAGCTTGCTAAAAACTAAACTTGCATTAGCACCACCAAAACCAAAGCTATTAGACATAACAGTACTTAATCCTGCATTTTCCTGCATCGAAGTGACGATTGGAATCCCTTCTGCAGCTGGGTCAGGTTTTTCTACATTTGCAGAGGCTGAAATAAAATCAGATTCCATCATTAATAATGAAAAAATAGCTTCATGGACCCCCGCTACTCCCAAGGAATGTCCTGTGAGTGACTTGGTAGAACTAATTTTTGGGATGTTTTCACCAAACACCTGCTTAATGGCTTCTAATTCTTTTGTATCGCCAACCGGGGTACTGGTACCATGAACGTTTAAATAATCTATAGAATCGCAACCCTGCATTGCCTGATGCATACAACGAACCGCTCCTTCACCAGAAGGCTGAACCATATCAGATCCATCAGAGGTTGCACCATAACCAACTAATTCTGCATAGATTTGTGCACCACGTGCAATGGCATGCTCGTATTCTTCCAACACCACAACTCCGCCGCCACCCGAAATAACAAATCCGTCTCGATCTATATCAAATGGTCTTGAAGCAGATTCAGGGGCATCATTGAAATTAGTTGACAGAGCCTTCATGCCATCAAAAAAAGATGTTAACACCCAATGCAGCTCATCACCTGCGCCTGCGAATACAATATCTTGTTTGTCAAATTGAATCAGTTCAGCTGCATTGCCAATACAATGTGCACTGGTTGCACATGCTGAACTAAGTGTGTAGGTCACGCCTTTGATCTCAAAGGCTGTTGATAAAGTGCCTGAATTGCCACTTGCCATTGATCTTGTTACCAGAAATGGACTGACCTTTCCTTTTTCCCTGAGTGCGTCAGCACCAAAAACTATAGCTTCAGGAGAACCTCCACCGGTCCCCATAATCAATCCGGTCCTTGTATTGCTAACATGGTCTTTTTCTAATCCAGAATCTTCTATGGCTTCCTTCATTGCCAAGTAGTTGTAACTGGAACCGTCACCCATAAATCGTTTTAACTTTCTATCAATATGTTCATCGAGATTGATATCAATAGATCCAGCGACTTGACTACGAATCCCTGCATCTGCAAATTCTTGTGAATAAACAATACCAGATTGACCTTGCATCAAGGATTTTTTCACCGATTCTTTATTAAGTCCGATTGAAGAGAGAACTCCTATCCCTGTAACAACTACCCTTCTCATTATTGGGCTTCAGTTAGATTTTGAAAAAGGCCAACACGTAGATCTTCGCCAGTGTATATGATCTTATCATCTGCCATCATGGTTGCATCGGCTACTCCCATAAAAAGCTTAGATTTCATAACCCTTTTGATGTGCAAATGATAAGTTAAAATAGTTGTTTTTGGTGTTACTTGCCCGGAAAATTTAATTTTACCACCACCTAAGGCTCTGCCTCTACCCTCACCACCGATCCATCCTAGAAAAAAGCCAATCAATTGCCACATAGCATCGACTCCTAATGATCCAGGCATAACCGGATCTTTATTAAAATGACAATCAAAAAACCATGCATCTTTTTTTACATCCAGTTCGGCGATGACCTCACCTTTATCATAATCTCCACCTTGGTCACTGATATGAGTAATCCGATCAAACATCAGCATAGGGGGTAATGGCAACTGCGCATTACCAGGTCCAAATAGCATTTCTTTGGCACAGGCCATTAATTCGTTGAGATTATATTTATTTTTTCTCTTCATCTTCATTGGTCCCATTTTAACAGAAAGGATAGATGAAATTGACTAAAGCTAGGATGCATAATTTAACTGCAAAGTCTTTACCTTGCCAAACCAGGGCACACTCACGATAAATAATTTGTTGTCTTTACTCGGATCAATCGGTTCAATATTTTTACTACCATGTAATTCAGCAACCAACTTCGGTAAGACATCTGGATGCGTCACAATTAATATTATTTTACCTTTGTGTTTCGCCATGATTGTCTCAATTAACCCTTCCACTTCCGAAACATCTTTTATAAGAGTGATTGGAATATCTAGACTCTTCATTAAAGGTTCCGCTGTTTCCTGCGTGGCCCTCAAAGGTGTGGCATAAATTGCATCAACACCTGCAACAACATCAACAGAATTAAGTAACTCTTGAAGTGCATCGGCTGTCACAAAACCTCTTTGGCTTAAACCAGAATTAACATTCGAGTTTGAATCAACATCTGCATGTGTTGTTAGTATCACTGTCGTGGTAGCTTGCGATTCAAAAAACCAAGAAAGCATCGTTGCAAAAGCAACGAAAAATAAAGCAAAGATTATTCGCTTGGTACGTCGTTTCCTTCTTTTGTTTTTATATTCCTCAATCCTATCAATCATCTGAATCCTCTGCGTCTATGACTGTGTATTCTGCATCAATTATTGCATCATTGGCACCTGTTCTTTTCCCGCGTCGATTCCACAAACTCCGGACATAAAAGATTATCCAAATAAAAAACAAAACCCCTACCAAAATAGAAAAAATAAACCACCCGAATATTATGGCAAGAATAAATATGATTAAACCAAAAACAATACTGAGTGCGCGTATGATTAATTCCAAAGGTAACATTTTATCCTCAAATATGATTAATCATTATTGTATCGCTATAGATTTCAAGCTAACAGAATTATTAAGCTCTATATCAAAAATTATTTTCAAAAATTTCATTGAATGTTCTCTATTTGTTCTCTATTATTGTTTAAATAAAAATGAATCATACATTGGACAAACATCATGTTAACTCCGAGTGAAACAAGAACATTAAAATTTATTCAAAAATACTTTGTCAAAAGTGGTTATGCCCCTACCCTACAGGAAATTGCGCAGGGTACTGGAATACAATCAAGAGGTGTTATACATCGCTACTTGAAGGCTCTACAATCATCTGATTTAATCACCATACTACCCAACCGCAATCGTGGTATTCGTTTAAATCTAGAGGCTAATGAGAACGCATTAGCAGCACCTATTATCCCATTGTTAGGACGTATTGCAGCCGGCCAACCTATTGAAGCCATCGAAGGACGAGATGAACTTAATTTAGCTGACTTCTTAATGAATGCAGATCGTTTTGCTCTTCAGGTCACTGGAAATTCAATGATTGAAGCAGGCATTTTAGATGGAGACACAGTAATCGTTAAACACCAACAAACTGCAAATAACGGAGACATTGTAGTTGCACTTATTGATGGCCTTGAGGCAACTTTAAAACGACTCAAAAAACTGCCTGATGGAATGATTTTATTGATGCCAGAAAATAAATTTATGGAGCCTAGGGTATATCCAGCCCAGCGTATCCAAATTCAGGGAGTCATCGTTGGGCAACTTAGAAGCTACCAGTAATAAGCATTCATTACCTTGGCCTCGAATGATCGTATTGGTTGATATGAATTCATTCTTTGCATCAATCGAACAACTTGATCAGCCAGAATTATTTGGACGCCCCGTTGCCGTTACCAATGGAAACCAAGGAACCTGCATCATTACTTGCTCTTATGAGGCTAGGTATTGGGGTATTAAAACAGGTATGCGTCTCAAACAAGCAAAACAACTATGTCCTGAATTAATCCAAAGACCTTCTAGACCAAAACGTTATGCACAAATATCTACCAAAATTATGCATGGTCTAAAAACTATCACCCCAGATATCGAAGTGTATTCCGTCGATGAGGCCTTTCTTGATATGACACATTGCCAAAAAATCATTGAGTCGCCAGAAAAAGTGGCCAAGAGCATTAAGAAATTAATTCTTGAACTATCAGGTTTATCTTGCTCCATCGGTATTAGTGGTGACAAAACGACAGCAAAATATGCTGCCAAACAAGAGAAGCCTGATGGCCTAACCATTATCCCCCCAGAAAAAGCAGAAAACAGGCTAAAAAATGCTCCTGTAACTGATTTGTGTGGCATAGCAAAAGGTATAGGCAGATTTCTAAATAGTTATGGAGTCTATACTTGTGGTGATATGAAAAATATTCCCATCAGTATTCTAGGTCAGCATTTCGGCAATCCAGGGCGTCGTATTTGGCTTATGGCTCAAGGCCAAGATCCTGAAAATATTAAGACTGATGTTGCCGAACCCAAATCAATTGGACATGGCAAAGTCATGCCACCCAGTACCAGAAATAAAAAAACAATCCTAGTGTATCTGCAACATATGAGTGAAAAAGTTGGCAGCCGCCTGAGGCGTCATGATTTACAAACTTCTAAATTTTTTATTGGCATTCTTTCACAGCACGGATGGATTGGTGGGAAAATGAAAACTGAATATCCAACAAATGATGGTCAAAAAATTATGGATTTATGTGAACAGCTTCTTAACAAGCAATGGCATGGTGAAGGCATCAACCAAATTCAGGTGACAGCAATACATCCAAAACAATCGAATCAACAGCTCGATTTCCTTGAAAACAAAAAACAGTGGTCATCTGCTCATGAAAAAAATAGTGTTATGGATGCAATTAATCAGCGTTACGGCGACCTGACCATAGCCCCAAGCAACCTAATTCATCGATCCAGTATGCCAGACGTCATTGCCCCTGCGTGGAAACCTTATGGCCATAGGCGAACTATTTAATATGTGTGGTGGAGTAACATATACACACAAAAGCGATCATATGAGAGTGTATTTTCCAAACCCTAAAGCAAAGTTACCTGTTTTAAATAAAAACAATAAAACATCCTTGATATTATGGGGAAGAAGAAAAGGACAACCTGGAAAATTACCCATGGGTGGATGGGCAAGGCTGGATTCAATTTATTCTGGTATCTGGGACAGGTGGTTTCCAAAGGCAGTTAAAATACCGGTACATAGTTTCATGGAGAAAGATCATGAGGGCAAAAGTCATTGGTTTGATTTAATCAAAGGACAATGGATTCAAGGATTAATAGCTGTTGAGAAACAAGAACAAAGATTATATGTTGTCACCATAGAACCTGAATTAGAACACAGTATCCACCAACGTTGGCCAAGAATAATGAGTGGGTAGTATTAAATAACTAAGAGTGCTTATGGATCTTGCAATCAGCTTAATGATTATCAATTTGGTATTGTCTTATTGGACAGGTCTGACTGCGAAAAGAAAGGGTAAAAGTTTCACACTTTGGTGCGTTTTACAGCTATTATTTTATTTCCCCATCTTACTAATTGCATTCCACTCTCCTGATAAAAAATAAAAACTGGAAGTAAGTATTATATTTATTAACTATTTCCTTCTACTCTGTTTTCGCCAAAGATCAGGATCAGTAAAATCACCACTCCAAATACCTGCTCTGTTTGTCATGGCTTCAACCATTTCATTTGCGTATCTATTTGAATACTTCAAATAAGCCATAGCCATTCCTGATCGAACCATTTCTGCCTGTAAATCGACACCATTTGCATAACAAATACTGAGTGTTCGATCATACTTATCTTTACCTTCGTCAGTGCATTGAACCTCTTGCCCATTGATTAATTCTTTAAGTTTTTGAGTGGCCTTTTTTCCACAAGCCCATATCTTTCCATTACTTCTTTTGCAATATTGGGTTTGGCCATAATAGTAACTTTCTGGGGCATCGATACCACTAAATCTAATTTTAGTTTTGTTGATGCTGATGGTGTCACCGTCGATGATCCTTGCTTTACCAGTAATGAAAAAATCTCTATTTTGATCTTTTTGTTTATTAAGATATTTAGAATCAACCAATGTATCGTCTTCAAAATCTTCCTGTTCTGCCCCGGGCATATCCACTAATCCAATTGGTGATGTTTCATTAATTGATTCAGATATATTACTACCGCTAACCCAATCACTATCTTGTTGTCCGTAAACAGGCAACACCAAGATTAATCCCGCCACGAGCTGTAATAAAAAAGTTGTTGTAATTCCGTTATGCATGATCAATAAGACCTTTTAGATAGATATTGTGCCACCGATCTTGTTAAATTTTCAGGAATAAATTTTGCCAGAATCACAAAAGCTTTATTCAATTTTCCATTAATAATTAAGGTCTTCCCTTTCATTACAGCATCAAAACCTTGTTGCGCAACGGTTCTAGAATCCATCCACAGCCACTTGGGTGCACTGGCAACCACTTCATGCATTCCAGCTGCTTCGTGAAACTCTGATCTGGTTAATCCAGGACAGACAGCTGAACAATAAATCCCTTTATCAAGATATTGAATTTGAATGCTTTCAGAAAATTTAATTTGAAAAATTTTCACAGGACTATATAAACCCGCCATACTTGGCGATGGTAGGTACGGTGCCATTGAGGCAAGATTAATAATCCTTCCATACTTTTTTTGAATCATCCCTGGAAGAAATAAATAGGTCAGTTGCACAACAGCATTGACCATGACTTGTAAAAAATTCTGATGAGATTCCCAATTCATTTGTTCAAATTCTCCAGACATACCATAACCTGCATTATTGATCAAAGCATCGATATGAATGTTGTTATCCAAGCAGTGTTGATGGATCATGTTAGGAGCTTCAGGATCTGCTAAATCCATCGGTAAAATATCCACTTTAACGTCTTGTTCTGACTGTAATTGATGGGCGATCTCCTGGAGTCGATCCTCCCTTCGAGCAGTCAGCAAAAGATTGAATCCAGCCTCAGCCCAAACTTCGGCAAAAGCTCTGCCTATCCCTGCGGATGCGCCTGTAATTAAGACAGTCCTATTGTTATTACTTAGTGCCATTTCAACCTCTGGTTAGTCAATAGACCATTAAATCTGATCCAAAAGAAACAGGACCATTATATACTTCATAAATCTCATCTAATATTTCTTTCTCAGTTGAGCCCCAATAAAGTACGTGGGTTAAAACCAATAAATCTGGTTTAATTTTGTTTGCAATCTTACCCAGCTCATAGGTCGAAGTATGATGTGCTGAATGATACTTTTTCCAAACCTCATCTTTCTTCTCAAAACCAGCTTGTGAATAAACCTCATGTACTAAAATATCAACCTCTTTACTATAGTTAATCAAATTCTCACTAGGTCCTGTATCCCCAGAAATAACGATGGTTTTATCGGGAGTGACGAATTTGTAACCAAAAGCATTGTCCCAAGATCCATGGTTGACTTTAAAAGCAGTAACTTCAACTAATTCGTCCTGATAAACAATACCTTCATCGATTTCATACTCATTAACCATCCAACCATATTGATTGGCTGGTTCAAGACCTTCTAGACGGTAATCAATGTCTTTCTTATACGCTTCGATAATCAATTCAGTCATCTTCGACAAGCCCTTCGGACCATAGACTTCCAAAGGTGTCTCTCTACCTAAAACCCAGGGGGTTAGTATAAGATCAGGATATCCTCCGGTATGATCTGAATGTAGGTGTGTTAAGAAAGCTATTTTTAAGTTTTTTGGATTCAATGCTTGAAAATTGCCCTCCCATTGTTTTGAAAGTGCTGTTGCCCTCCTAACAATGCCTGGACCAAAATCAACAATATAAGAATTGTCTCCAACCACAACAGCTAGGGATGGACCTGATCGTTGAGGTTCAGCATTGGGTGTTCCCGTTCCAAGAAGTATTAATTGAGTTTTTATTTCACTCGAGTGCAGTGGAATAAAAAATATTGAGGAAATAAAAAAAATGACCGAAGCTAGAAAGGAAAGACGTAATTTATTGATCATCAATTATTCCTTTGATTCTGGTATCTATTTTTCTTCCTTTTTCCTTTCGATTATATGTTTTCTTATTTTTGTGCTTTTTAGTTGAAGCGTGGGATGGAGTTCTTTTTCTAACCTTAGGTTTACTTTCCGAATCAATCATTTTCCATTAATTCTCTAATATTTATATTGACTAATAACTACAAAGTGTCAGTCCTACTGTTTAGCATCAAGCATGAATTGTGCCGCGGCTATCCTAACTTCCATGGATAAGTAATTCTGTGGTGGCATTTCTGGATAATCAGCTCGCTTCCTAGTTGGATTGCTGATGTAATCAACAATACCTTGAGGATTATCAGAATAGAGTGCCTGGATCTCTTGAGTTGGCGGTCCAACCATTCTTACGTTGTAAGCATGACAACCAGTACAAACACTGTAGTAAGTTAGTTTGCCTCGTTCCTCTGCATTGATTGCCTTCATCACTACAGGCTTTTCGAGCAAATAGGTCTTAGTGCCGTAGGTGCTAGTAAAAGCACAAGTGCCAAATTCATCTATGCCAAAACTGAGGTACTTTTCACGATTAAGAATACAACTGTCTTTGCTTTCACCAACACGAATAATATCCGGTCCCCGTGTTGCTAGTTTGGTGAGCATCAATGCTTTCACTACTCCTGTAGGGTCAGCACCGTTGTTATACATCAGGTTATCAAGGATTGCGATTCTATCAGAGTTAGGCTCGACTCCTGGGTCCAGTGTCATATTCGGGGCACTACCGTGATCAGAAATGATGATGCCAGCATTACTGTTACCAGTAATGACATTATTCTGCAGGGTCACATCATCCCCTGCCATAATCAGGATGCCAGTCCCTTTGGGTATTCCAGAAACAATGGAACCGGGTGCACCAAAGTTTTCGTGGTTATTATCAACTACATAGTTATCTCTAACAATGACATCATAAGTGGTTTTGATTGGTAAGCCTGGGGTAATGAAAACTAAAATACCGCCGGTATTGTGGTGAGCGTAATTGTTTTCTACGATAGCATGGCGGGTGTTCTCGATTTCAATGCCAGCGACATTAGCAAAGACTTCATTATGAGCAACATGGACGTTGTCGCACATCCCAACATAGATCGCAGCATCTTCGGTGCCAGTTAGTACGTTATATTCGATGATGCCGTTTTTTCCAAACTCGGGAAAAATTCCGTAGACACCAGAGTCTAGAATCATGTTATTGCGAATAATAAAATTGTTACCTGCCTGACCCATAATGCCATTGCCTTTATAATGGGTTATCTTCAGGTTTTCTACAGTAAAGTTGTTACCGGAATATAAGACCGCATCATTCAACTTATACTCTCCTTCAAGAGTTGGCCACTCTCCTTTAATAATTACACCCGTCAGAGTAATGTTGTCTTTATCTATATAGACAGTTTCCTTATAGGTCCCAGGTAGGATTCTGATAACATCACCGGGCTGTGCATCATTAACTGCATCCTGGATAGATTCTCCTTGTTCAACGGTATGGATTTGTCCGTTAAATGGTTCGCGTTCGATGCTTGTAACTGAACCGTACTGTGTTTCACTCTCATTCCTTGCCTGCATAGATGGTTGGTATTTGTCGACATCACCAATTAATGTTCCGGATCCATCAACGTTCAACTTACCAATTAAAAAACCCGCAGCAAAAACCACCACGATAAAAAAATAAACAGTCCATTTTCGTGATTGATTCATCATTTTTCTCCTATTGCATGTGCCAATCGATTAAGTCACATGGTCTCTACCGATACCACCGGTAACCCAGAAGGCACACTTTCAGGAACCTGAGGCTTACCGCTTTCATCTGTTAGTGTAAGTAGAAAGTCTACCAAAAGATCAATCTCGTTATCAGTGAGATCTGGTTCCCAAATATGCCAATGCAACAATAATTCTTCACCTTCTGGAACAGCATGTCCACGACCTTTGGTATAAAATTCCACGGCATCCCTTAGATTAGTGAAAGCACCAGAGTGCATATAAGGGGCAGTTTGGTTGATGTTCCTCAAAGTCGGCACTTTGAAGCCGCCACGAAGTTTAAGACTATCAAATATTTTACCAGCACCTGGGTCCAATGGTCTGCCTTGTGGTTCAGGTGTGCCAATTACGGCTACTTGTTGATTAGTAAACAAAGGTGGTGTGTGGCATTCAGCGCAACGAGCAACAAAGGAACGGAAAATATTCAAGCCTTGTATTTCATTGAGTGTCAAAGCCTGATGATGACCGTGAGCGTATTGGTCATAGCGACTGTTAAGGCTGATCAACGATGCCTCAAAAGCGGCAATGCTGGTATAAATCTGATTCAATGTAATCAACTCTTTATCTGTACTGGGATAAGCCTCGGCAAAGAGTGTTCGGTATATTTGGTTAGCGTTGATCTCTTGGATTAAGTTTTCTGGAGTATTGGCCATTTCTTTCTCTGCAAAGAGTGGACCGGTCATCTGATCCTCTAATGAGTGTGTACGTGCGTCCCAGAAAAATGTTGTCAGAAATCCAACATTCCACAGTGTTGGTGACGCTCGACCTACATCCAAAGCATTGGCACCGATTGATCTTGCTCTGGCATCACTGAAACCCCGGTTTGGATGGTGACAACTTGCACAGGACAAAGAATGGTCACCTGAAAGCAAGGGGTCAAAAAAAAGATATCTCCCTAGATCAATCTGTTGTGGTGAAAAACCATCACGTACTGTTGGTGGTGAGGTTCTAAGTCCACCCACACCTTTGTTCTCCAGAGACTGATATTGATGGTATAGGCTACGATATTTGCAAAGTCCGTTAACGTTCTCGAAACTCGATGGGCAGTGTTGCGATAGATAAAACTCTCCGTTGTGAGAAAAAGAATATGTCGTAAAAGTAGCTAAAACAATTAAGATAAAATTCCTCATAACTCCATTCTAACTCAGATAAAACCGCTATCAAGCTAACTAGATTAATAAAATTAAACGGTTAAAACTATCCAGAATTGTATATCAATTAATGCTGATCAAGATTTTTTTAAGCTTCTAAATAGCAAAGAATTGATAAAAAATATTACAAAAAAAACACTAGAAATTATAAAGCTCACAAGACTCATCCAATTAAATATATGCTGCCTAACCGGCATATTAAAATTAAAACCCTTATAGCTAGTAAAGTTGAGTAGCTCATCTACTTGATCAATCCGGAAATGATCACCGGGGTTGCAGTTATTCTCATTGGGGAAAACATAGCATGCTGGATTCTTCAAATTAAATATTTTATTGCTTGTTTTTGTAACTAGCTGGTTAACTTCTAGAAGTTCTTTTTGTTTAAATTCTTCATTACGATAACCAAACAAAGATTCAGAGCAATTAATTTGTGATAATCCAAAGGCCATGATCCCATCACCACCTGGCATTTCTATCCCTTCAGGAGTGACTACCCTATTTGATGATGATATTTCAGTAATTTTTGGAACTACTTTAGTCTTCATTACTTGATCGTGTGCATAAATCACAAGATCAGGGTTATAACTTTGCTCAGCGTAATAACTTTTTTCTTCATTGGATTTGATAAAGATGACTAATGCGATCAACACAAAAACAATGCTTTTATTACGAATAAATTTATTCAAGATCAAAGACGAAACCATTACGATAATAGGTATATACAATGCATACCACCTCACTAAGGTGACAGAGTTTTTCAGTATTGGTGTTTGTTTGAGTAATGTATTCCATTCGGGAGTGTAAAAATTAATTGCAATAGGTAATGAAAAAATTATCACTAGAGGGATTAGACAATAATACTGGCTCTTACTAATCTTAATATCTTTGAGAAATAATTTAATCAATCCCCATAAAATCAAAATCAATGGAACTATTGTTAGCGATAATTCTAATTCATGCCTTTCTATTGCCCACTGAGAGTTAGCAAAGATAGTGTTCGTTTCTCCTACTGTAAAAGCACTTATAAACAGACTCTTTATCGGTACCCAAAATGCATAAAAAATATTATCTATACCCGAAAGAGGATAATAATCACGACTGAAGGTATTCAATGTTGCGAATGCTACATTGAGTTTGGCTGCACAAAAAATCATTGTAAAAACCAATACTGACAAAGATCTCCACAAAGCAAACTTTAAGTTATTGCCACACATTCTGAATAATATAAATACAGAGGCCACAGAAAAAGCCAAAGGCAAAATAAGATGAATACCTCCTGAATAAAATACATAGCTACATAACATCGCAGCAACAAGGCTAATTGCTATCTCACCTATCCAAGTCCTAGTCCTATCTGGCTGAAGCAGAACATAACAAATCAGGGGTATTAGCATAAAGGAATGGTAGCTCAAATGACCTATTATTATTCTATAGGCATAAAATCCATTAAATAAAAATAATGCAGCTGCAAATATTGAACTAGAGAAACGCAAATGAAAAGTATGGTGGGCTAGCAAATAACTACCAACTAAACCGAATGCTGCAAAAAGCATAAAAGTAAGCGTTACTGAAAATACAGGTCCAAAGTAGAAATTCAAAAACTGCGGTATGGAGAAAAAGAGATTCTGGGGATCTGCAAAAAAAACGTTACCTCCACAAAATGATGGAGTAAACCAAGGGACGATTGAAAAGCCATTATTCTCAAAGTAATAGACTCCTGCCAGCATGCGGGGAAACCATAAAGCATAATCATGGCCCAAACCGCCATTCTGGTTAGGGAAAAATGGTGTTACATAAATAAGGTAGTAACAACAGAGTAATACGGTAAAACTACTTAGTAATATAGTTAATTTAGAAGTTTTTGACATTACCGAATAATTTATAATTATTATTTATTATATTTTATTATCTCTGGCGGAGAGGGAGGGATTCGAACCCCCGGACGAGGATTACCCGTCAACGGCTTTCGAAACCGCCGCTTTCGACCACTCAGCCACCTCTCCTGCATCTTTTATGACTATATAATATCTGAAAAAAAATAATCACAGCTTATTTAAGCAAATTGATCAATATCATAAGTTGAGTGATCCAGATCATAGATTGGACAATAAATAATAAATAAAATATTGAAATGACTGAAGCACAAAATACTAATACTGAAAATTTTGATGTATTAATTGTGGGTGCGGGAATCTCTGGGATAGGTGCAGCGTACCATCTGCGAGAACAATGTCCTGAACTAAGCTTTGTTATTCTGGAAGGATTGGAAAGCTTTGGCGGCACTTGGTTGATGCACCGTTACCCAGGCGTCCGCTCCGATAGCGATATGTACACCTTTGGCTACAGATTTAAACCTTGGATCGGTCCACCGATTGCAACAGCTGACGAAATTCTTTCCTATATGGGTGAGGTTATTGAAGAGCAACAGTTGGATCAGCATATTCGTTATCACCACCAAGTTACTTCAGCAAGTTGGTCCAGTGAAGAGAACTTGTGGATTCTCGAGGGCATTCGCAAAGATACAGGGGATGCAGTTAATTTTACTGGCAATTTCCTTTGGATGTGCCAGGGATATTATGAGCATGCGAAAGGCTATACCCCTGATTGGAAGGGTATGGACAGATTCAAAGGTGAGATCGTCCATCCTCAAACTTGGCCTGAGGATTTAGATTATAAAGACAAGCATGTTGTCATGATTGGCTCAGGTGCAACAACTGCTACCGTTGCCCCTGCAATAGCTCCTGATTGCAGCCATGTCACGGTGCTTCAGCGTTCTCCAACTTATTTTATTGCAGGTGCCAATGAATCGAAGATTGCAAATTTTATGCGTAAGCTAGGCTTTAAAGAGAAATGGGTTCATGCCATAACACGCGGTTTTATTTTATTCCTTCAGCAAAATCTTGTTCGTCGCTCGTTTAAAGAACCCGAAAAAGTAAAAGAAGAATTCATAGAGGGTGTACGGGAGCAATTGGAGCCTGGCTATGATGTTGAAACCCACTTTACCCCTAAATACCGGCTCTGGCAACAACGCCTAGCCTTCGTACCAGATGGTGATCTTTTTGAAGGAATCAAGGCGGGTAAAGCATCTATGGTCACCGATGAGATTGAAAATTTTACCGAGAAAGGCATTCTTCTTAAATCTGGTAAAGAACTGGAAGCCGATATTATTGTCACAGCAACAGGATTTAATCTCAGTGTTTTAGGAGGTATTCCCTTCTCTATCGATAACCAGACTGTTGATGTAGCTAAGTCGGTCACCTATCGAGGCATGATGTTAACAGGTGTACCAAATATGGTTTGGATCTTCGGTTACTTTCGAGCTAGCTGGACTTTACGGGTTGATATAGTAGGTGACTTTGTATGCCGTCTTCTAAAAGACATGAAAAAAAGAGGTGTTAAATCGATCGCTCCAGCCCTCCGTTCAGAAGATAAGGACATGCCCATATTGCCTTGGTTAGATCCAGAAAATTTCAATCCAGGTTATATGTTGCGTTCTATGGACTTGTTGCCACAACGAGGAGATAAGTCAGAATGGCAGCATACACAAGATTATTGGTTGGAGAAGAAAGAATTACGAAAAGTAGATTTCCAAGATTCAATATTTATTTGCAAATATAAGTAAGATCTCTACCAAGCCTGTCCAAGTGAGTTCTGCTGCTACTCAATAAGCTTATTGAGTAATTCCAAAGTTAATATCTGACATTGGGAAACCCACCGTTTTTCTATGTTTAACCCGCCATTCTTATCAATGAATAGCTTCGTACCACTTTGTCTCATGGTAGTCCTATCGAGAACATAGACTAAATTAAAATCTGATTGTTGTTCCCAGGCTATGATTTTTTGGTCAAATCTTTTCGTCGGGAATTCTCTAAACTTAAAATCATTCCTACTCCAGTAAGACACTGTTTTTGACCGGCTATCCAATGACCATAGTTCAACCAATTTATCTGGATCATCTGCACTACAACTTAACCCCTCAACTGGCATAGTTTGTTCATTGCTCCAGGCATTAGTGGCTAATAGAATTCCAAAGAATATATTGAGTTTTTTTATCACTCTTTCTTATTAGAAGTGCTTTCCAACTGATTTTCCATTTCTGTGGTTCTAAGGTCTTGAAAGTCTTTCAAAGCAGAAAAGCTCTCTTCAAATTGCTCTTGAAATTTTTGCATTGAATTGATCCATCCGTCTCGATCCGATGCTTTATATTTGATGTAATTAAGAACTTCTTCATGGGGCGTGATAAGAAACTTTTCATTTCTAATGGCATCCAGTGTGTCTTCAGCAACAACTTCGGGTTCGATAATACCATCTACTCCAACCAGATCATCAAAGGGTTCTGTTAACATCGGTGTTCTAACTCCTTGAGGACATAAACACGACACTCCGATACCTCTCTTGCCAAAAGTAATTTTTATCCACTCGGCAAAACTCACTGCCGCTGCTTTCGTTACAGCATAACTCGCGATTCCTGGTTGGCTTAAAAGCCCAGCTGCAGATGCAGTATTGACCAAATAACCACCTCCTTGTTCTAACATTTGAGGAATAAGGTGTTTGGCAGCGAAAATATGTGACATGACATTCACTTCCCAAATATGTTGCCAATCTGATGATTCTACCTCAACAAAACCTGGGGTACCTCCAATGCCTGCATTCGAACAAAATATATCGATTCCCCCTGCTGAGGCGTTTGCTTTCTGGATCACTTTTTCTATATCTTTTTCTTTGGCCACGTCTGCTGTGATCGCTATGCCATCAATTTCTTTAGCGATTTTTTCAACACCATCAGTATTTATATCCACTACAACCACTGACCTAGCATCGGCTTGTTTAAATGCCAAAGCTAGAGCTTTACCGATGCCACTTGCTGCACCGGTTACAACGACTCTTTTATTGATGATCTCCATAGACTTTCTAAAATTGAAACTTTTGTTTGATTACTATTCTACTCTTTGATCTGGCGGAGAGGGAGGGATTCGAACCCCCGGACGAGGATTACCCGTCAATGGTTTTCAAGACCACCGCATTCGACCGCTCTGCCACCTCTCCTTTTATCTTTAAAACCCTATTCTATAGTGTCTCTGGAAGATTTAAAACTGTTATCATTTATCAGCTGAAACCCTCTTTGGTCGCACTTTGGTCGCATTATTTCCAAACTGCTCTATCAGGTCACTCATGATGTAATTTACTTAATTAATGGCTTTTTTATGATTAGGATTAAAACACAGAAATTGATTTAGATCATTTTTTATATGATTTAGATCAATTTCAAAACCAATATCAATCTATACCATTGATAAGCAATGGATATTGATATTATTCTAGAAGCAGATCTAACAGCCCAGCAGATTAAAGAACTGGGTCTGATGGCAGAAAAATTTGGTTTCCGTGCGATCTGGACTCAAAACTACGCAAAAGCTAGGGATGCCTTTATGACAGCAGTTCCCCTCGCATTAGCCTCTAAAAAGATCATGGTAGGAGTCTGTATCGTCAGTCCCTATGAAATGCACCCGTTGAAAATTGCAAATGCCACCCTGACACTTAATGAATGTGCAAAGGGCAGAGGTTGTGTGACTATTGGTGGAGGTGGTGAATGGATGATGATGCTCGGTTTTGATACTAGCAAAAGAGTCTCTGCAACCCGAGAAGCATTGGAGATCATTCAAGGTGCAATCCGGGAGGACACCTTTAACTACAATGGAAAATTATATAAAGCAAGATGGTTCAACTCTGACTGGACAACTGATCAACCACCATTGATCTATGCCGGTGCCTCTGGTCCAAAAATGTTATCTATGTCCTCAGGGGTAGCTGATGGTGTAATGATGGGGGATATCGCTCCGGTGATGTTTGATTGGCCATTGCCCACTTTAAACAAGGCCCTGGCAGATAATAATAGAACGGATGATAATTTCCGTATCAGTAACTTTCTGGCCTGGCATATCAAGGAAGACCGGGAGGTTGCAATCCAGGAAGCCAGACGTGAAATGATCGTTCGAGGTTGGTTGGAACGTCCGTGGCTGGAACCATTCCTGAGTCCAGAAGACACGCAGTTTGTGCTGGACAATAAATGGCCATTTATAGATGCTTATCGCAAAAGATCCAGTCATATCGAGGGTATTCCTGAACATATTTTAGAAGCTCTTGTCGAGGGTCTAGGATGCACAGGGGATCCTAGTGATCTCGATCGTTATATTGAAAAACTCAACAAGTACTCAGAGGCAGGATTTACAGAAGTGGCACTGAGAATCCATGACGATCCTGATTACTCAATTAAATTGATTGGTGAGTTAGTTCTGCCGAAACTGCACTGATGCAACTGGATATAGCACTAGAGTCCAAAATTGGCCCCACCGCCATCAAAGAGCTAGGTCTGCTTGCTGAAACCTACGGGATACGTACTGTCTGGATTCAAAATCTTGCAAGAGCACCGGATGCATTTATGGCAGCGGTGCCTCTGGCACTGGCCTCAAGTACGATCAAAGTCGGCATAGCTGTGGTCTGTTCCCATGAAATGCACCCACTAAAAATTGCTAATGCAGTACTGACCCTGAATGAATACGCCAAAGGAAAAGCTGGTGTAGTTGTGACTTCTGGAGGTGAATGGCCTGGGGTTGTTGGTAAAAAAATCGCAGAAGTTGCACGCACTAAAGAGGCCTTGGAGATTATCAAAGCATCTTTGGGTAATGAGCCTAATGTGAGCTATGAAGGAGAGTTCTATAAAGCACAAATGTTCAACACCAAGTGGAAAACCCAATCACCACCAACGTTATATGGGGGGGCTCACCGGGCTAAGATGATGCAGATGATCGCTACCACTTGTGATGCACTCATGTTCAGTGATATCCAACCTGAAATGTTTGATGGGATCCTGGGTACACTGAACACAGTACGTCCAATAGAGGATAGACCCAATGATTTTAGATTGAGTAATTTCATTGCCTGGCATATCAAGGAAAATCGAGAGGCATCCCTGTGGGAGGCACAACGTGAACTGATTATTCGTGCCTGGTTATACCGTGAATGGATTGAGCCTTACTTAGAACCTGAAGAGGTAGAATGGGTACTGAAGAATCCTTTCCCATTCCTTAAGGCATATCGTGAGCGAACCGGTGATATTGAAGGGGTTTCTCAACACATCGTTGACCAGCTGGTCGAAGGTCTGACGATGTCAGGGGATCCCAGTGATATTGACAGACATATTGAACGGCTTGAAGCATTCAAAAGAGAAGGTTTTACAGAAATCTCGCTTGGCTTACAAGAAGATCCAGTCGAATCAATAAAAATGATTGGTGAGCAGGTATTGCCAGCTATCCAGTGATAACTCTAAAATATTTTTATAAAATAGGTATTAAGTATTAAATAACAAATTATTATTCGATATTGTAACCTCTTTCTCCATGGCTGGTAACATCCAAACCTTCGCTCTCTGATTCTGGATCAATTCTAAGACCTGTGACTACGTTAACTATCTTTAAAATGATCCATGTTGCTACTGCGGTCCATGCAAAAATAACGACAATGCCTAAAAGTTGGATTTTTAACTGAACTAAAACTCCTCCTTCAGCAATGCCTGATGCACCCTCTCCGAGAAAACCCTCTGGACTACCTAAAAGGCTAAGCATGACAACACCTAAGATTCCTCCCACACCATGTACAGGAAAAACATCAAGAGAATCATCAATTTTAAATGTTCCTTTGATTATCTGGGTAGAATAGAAACAAATTAAGCCTGCTAAAAAACCAATTAAAAAAGCCGCCGAAGGTCCTACTGTGCCAGCTGCAGGCGTTATGGTAGCTAATCCTGCAACCATTCCAGTAGCAATTCCAACAACGGTCGGTTTGCCCTGTTTAATCCACTCAATGGACATCCATGTTAGAGCACCCGTGGCAGCACTAATATGAGTAACCAACATGGCCATTCCCGCACTAGAATCTGCAGCAACAGCACTTCCAGCATTAAAACCAAACCAACCAACCCAAAGCATTGCTGCACCAATTACAACCATGGTCCTATTATGAGGAGGCATGGGTATTTTTGGAAATCCTTGTCTTGGACCCAAAACCAATGCCACTATTAAAGCACCGACTCCACAGGTCAGATGAACCACTAACCCTCCAGCAAAATCAATCACCCCAGCAGTACCTAAGAAGCCTCCTCCCCAAACCATATGACAGGCAGGCAAATATACAAAAGTAATCCAAAACAAAGAGAACAAACAAACAGCTGAAAATTTCATTCGCTCAGCAAAAGCACCTACAACAAGTGCTGGAGTGATGATTGCAAAGGTCATCTGAAACATTACAAACACCGTTTCTGGGATAGTTCCTGAAATAGAATCTCTCCCCACTCCTGATAGAAAAAGAGCGCTGAAGTCACCAAACAATTTGCCATCACCCTTGAATGCCAAACTATATCCATAAATTGACCAGACAACAGAGACTAGACAGGCAATTGTAAAACACTGCATTAGAACAGAAATAATATTTTTACTTCTTACCAAACCACCATAAAAAAGTGCAAGACCCGGTAATGTCATGAACAACACTAGTGCAGTTGATGTGAGAATCCAGGAAGTATCTCCTGCACTCAGCTCGTTAGCAAAGCCAACTGAGGGAATAAGAAAAATCGCAATAAGAGTAAGTGTTTTAGAGCTCATATTCTAGATTATTAAATTTTGGGTAACTTCTAAGAGAATTGTCTAGCTTCTTGCTGCAAATTCTTCTCATTGACGAATATATATACCATTGAACGAAGCTGTCAAGTTTAAGGTAGTTTTATAGAAAAAAATTATCTCAATAAATCCAACCGAATCTTTTGAAAATGATCGCTAACTCTGGTTTTCTTTTCGATTATCTAATCTAAATTATAAAGCGGAGTAAAAAAAAATTCCGCATTAATTATGCTGATTTAATCTTAAGCCTTAAATCAAAATCTATTGCACCAGTCAGATCGTGGTTTTCCTTTATTGATTTGACGTTATGATAAAATTTATCCGGCATATCTGAGGTTCTTCTCGAATCCATATTTACATGGGCTACAATTGTTTCAGAGATGGCAGAGAGCTCCTCTTTGTTATTAATCAATACTCCAACAATGTGTATTAATTTATTGTTCAAATCAGCAATTCTAAATCTTGGAAAAACTGTATCACCAAGTAAGAATTCTTTGAGATATCGTAAACTGTCCTCCAGTGCAAAAATGGAAAAACTACTTTGATCATTAAATCCCATGTCCTCGAACAATGGACGCGAACATTCATCAAAAATTTTCAAATAATACGCAACATTCATGTGACCATTGATATCACACATGTCTTTAGTGACGACTATTTCAGGAGCATTAAAGGGAAATTTTTCTTTCATAAATCACCTAGTTGATAATTTTTCAGTAATATAATCCGTGAGATGAGGTGCTAAAATGCTCATCAGATAAAATATTAAAAATGTCACTAACAAAGCAATCGTAATTGTAAGCAATCTATTCAGAAAATGCATATAAGTCCTCTATTCACACTGAAGTTTAGGTTTCCTTATAAATGATGGCAAACAAAACCACAATAATACCTACTAAAAAAACTAAACAAGAGCGGTTTTGGTTGTTGAGACTTATTGGGTTTCAGTATTCGTTTTGTGTGTGCATGATACTTTGTTATAGCAAAGTCATAATAACTTCATTGGATTTTTACTACTGTCTCAGACATCCTTTATACGATATGATTGAACGACAAGGTGACTAGTGAATTCTTTCTATGAAAAAATCAAATTGACCAAAAGAGAACTTTTGATCAATGCCTTGAAAATGCTCACATTGAGCTCACTTCCCTTCTCTACCCGTCTGGCATTAGGAAATCAGCATTGGGATTTAATCATCGTTGGTGCTGGAACTGCAGGACTACCCACAGCATTATTCGCTTCTCAAAGAGGAGCTCGGGTACTTTTGATTGAAAAAGCAGCCACAATTGGTGGCACCCTCTATTTATCTACCGGACAAATCGCTGGTGCTGGAACCGTGTTCCAAGAACAAAAAGGCATTAAGGATTCACCTGAGGCTCATTATCAAGACATCATGCGCATCAATCACCATACCTCTGACCCCGAACTGGCCCGACTGTTGGTCAATCATGCTGGAGACACCATCAATTTCCTGCACGCAAATGGCTATCGCATTAAAAAAGACCACCCCGTAACAGGTATCGCACATGACCACTTTACTACCGCTCGCTATATCGAAGGAGTTCAAGGGGGCATTTCAATACTCAATGTGTTTAAACCCATGGTCGAGACAGCCATTGAGACAGGTGCTATTACACTACTGATAAATTCTGGTGTTGTCGATTTGGTGCAAGCAAGAGATGGTTCTGTGCAAGGAGTGATTGTTGAAGACCAAGATGGACTTAGAAGTCAGTATAACGGACGAAATACGGTTTTAGCCTCAGGGGGATGTGCTGCCAACCCACATTTATTTGAAGAACTTCACAATGTACCTCTGTATGTCAATGCAGCTTATCCTTATAGTCAAGGCACGGGTTTATTGCTTGGTCAGTCGACAGGAGGATATCTTCGTGGAGGTGAGAAATATGCATCACTACTCGGTGGAATTCTGTCAGATGAAAATTATCCATCACCATTGTATGGACATGCCCCGTTATATCCACCCAATAGACAACCTTGGGAAATATTAGTCAACACTTATGGCGAACGCTTTGTACGAGAAGATCATCCCAGTGTTGATCACATCGAGCACGGAGTTGTGAAACAACCAGGACACAGACACTGGGTAATTTTTGATCAAAGAATGTTAGATGAATCTCCCCCTATTATTCCAGGTTGGAGTGCTGCTCCAGCTTGGAGCGCTGAGCGAATCATGAGTGAATCCAATCAACATACCATGTTTAAGAGCGATCATGATCTTGAAATATTGGCTGTTAAGTCGGGTCTAAATCCAAAAAATCTTGTAGCCACGGTGGAACGGTACAACACTGACCTAATCAACCAGAAAGACGATGTGTTTCAGAGAATTCACAGACCACTACCGATCATAAAACCGCCTTTTTATTCCATTCGATTACAAGGATGGGCTCTATGCTCGTTTGCTGGTCTTGCCGTGAACGGTAATCTTGAAGTGATTAAACCCAGTGGTGAACCGGTTAAAAACCTCTACGCCGTCGGCGAGGTGATTGGAGCTGGAACAACCACAGGTAATGCTTACGTCAATGGTATGATGGTAACCCCGGCTATTACTTTTGGCCGATTACTTGGAGAACAAATTTTACCGCTTAGCTGAGTCCTCTGTTACCAAAGTATGAAGACTCTTTAATGAGGTATCTTGACCCATAGAATATACTCGAAAATAATAATGTACTAGCCATCAATTTAAGATCAAAAGGTATAGCCAAAAGGTATGTCTGGGCTAAGGATTGAGTACCTAAACCAGTCATATATACACCAAAGTTCACAACCCCATGCCACAAAACAACACTTAATATAGAATTAATCCATAACGCCTGGATACTCTCTTTGTGGAGAAACCTTGATAGAAGACCGATCAACAGCATCGTGCCATATACAAACAACATCGTAGTTCCGTAAAACCCTAGTGCCAGATCTGTAATGAGTAATAAACTGACGGGGAGGAATAATTGTAGTTTTTTATTATGCGTTATGAACGGCATAAAAACAGCCATTGCAATCAAAGGCGTAAAATTAGCAGGCATTATAAATCTTGCTAAAACTATACAAGCAATCAATAGACCTGCCGACTTGTAAAATTCTTTCATAGTAATCCTTGTTCGTGTTGTTTAATGAGGAAGGCTTAGTATACCAAATGAATAAAGGTATAAAATTAACTTTCTAGCTTTATTATATTTTTTGATGTGACATTTGATAGCGTGTTAGACTTTTAGCAGTTAGATTATATTTCATATTTCAATTGACCCAAAAATGAGCGAAATTTTTTGTCATAGAAAAAACAACCCTATGTCCCTTTGTTACGGTTTCTTAGTAGGTCTATTTATATCAGTCTCAACCCCAATATTCTCAGCTAATTTTGATGTTAATGAAGCCATCGATACACTCTCATTATTACAAGGTCAGCTAGACAAAGAGCAAGTTACTGAAAGAGAAATAAAGGATATCAGAGAACAGGCCTTGGGTTTAAGAGCACAAGCGCTGGAATGCGTTGATGAAGTTCAACCACAAGTTGAAACATTGAACCTTGAAGTCGAAGCACTACAACAAATAAATCCAGAAGTTGACATTGAAATATTTGATCGTCTTGCTAACGCAAGAAGCTTACTCAGACTAGTGGATGCAAAGCTTAAGAACTGTTATTTATCAGTTGTTCGATCAACTCGTGTTATTGATGTCGCCGGTAAACTGCTCAATGAAATCACAACAGAATTACTGAGTAAAAAGGGTTTAAACATCATCGATGCATTCAAAACTATACCCAATCAGATCGCTCTACTCCCTAACTTAATCTTTGATGAAGTGATTCAAAGAATTAATAAAGAAAGTTTTTTAGTTCTAATATTATTTTTATTACTCGGTTTTAGTTTTGGTTTTTTGCTAGGTGGGCAAATCAAAAAAATCCAATATACAGAATTTTTCAAAAATACTGACCGAACATTAATTTTAGATCTTAGAAAAATTTTTCAACCTTTTGGTAGAGTGCAGTCACCTTTTATTTTTGCATCTCTTGGAACTGCTTTGGCAATTGTCACGTCTTTATCCGTTAGTGCTTCAGAGTCTTTGATTATTAGGTTGACATTAAGTCCATTTATCATTGCTGTTTTCCAAGTTTTCATAAATTGGGCAACGGGGTCTCTTTCACCAGCGGGTATCCAAGATGGGTTAAATGAAGAGGATGCTAAATCTTTGAGACAGAAGATGAAATTTTTTATCTTCATACTCATTCTAAGCTATATATTGTTTGGCCCAGATTGGCTGACCAGTGCCATTGCTTCTGAGCAATCCTTGATGAGAATAGCTATAGTTGGGGTCTTAATTGTCTCCCTGAGCAGTGTGTTGCGATCTGTATCGGAGACTTTTTCGATCGATGGGCAATATAGCATTCTAAAATTTTTGGGCTATTCTGCACTTGTAATTAGTTTTCTTGCTGAATTAT
>Ga0187827_10000333_pt1 | contig 75374 bp, 69 predicted proteins | sample ETNtaG_39_FD_167969 | JGI IMG/M metagenome (GOLD analysis project Ga0187827, IMG submission 167969) | Marine microbial and viral communities from oxygen minimum zone, Eastern Pacific Ocean - ETNP2014_SV_150_PacBio MetaG (Illumina Assembly) | ecosystem: Environmental > Aquatic > Marine > Hypoxic... | reverse complement strand
GTTGACGCAAATTTCATTAATGAAAGAGTAATGTCCTTTCTCAACCTAGGTAGGCAATGAAATCCCTCCTCAACACAACACTCCTCGCTCTTCTTCTGGTTATTGGATTTGCAGGGAGTGTGGGTGAGGTCTGTCTAGCTTTTGTATAGTTTCTTGTATAGAATTTAGTAATGCAACGTCAGAATTAACAGTTAACATCTACCAAATGAGCACTATTTATGTTTTTTTACTCTCATCTTCTTCAATCAAATTTTAAATCCTATTTTTTCTTAACCGCGTTTCTTAGTGTTGTACTTGGCGCTGCTCAACCAAACTTGGCTCAGGAGCAGACCACGCAAGGCGAGATTGACGACTGGGTGACTGACACCATGTGTGCGACAGGTAATCGTTTGGTAAACCTCGAGCAGTCACCTTCCTTCACCTTTACACAATCTGATGGAAATAACCCACGCCATCTTAATGCAACACAGGCAGGACTTTCTACGGAAGATTTGTCCAATCTCGAATTGGCTTGGGCGGTCGCTTTCCCTGGCACATCGGGTTTGCGCGCCGCACCGGTGATTATTGGCTCAACTATTTTTTATTCTGCTACTGATTCAGGTCGGGTCTTTGCACTAGATACCAATAGTGGATGTGCTAAATGGGTCTATGAAGCAGAGTCGCGTCTCCGTTCTTCTTTGGCTTATTCAGAAATCGATGACTTGCGGGTGCTAGTGTTTAGCGATTCAGGAGGCATGGTTCATGCCATTGACGCGAAAACTGGTGAGCCGATTTGGATCGTTAACGGACAAGCTTCCAACAATCAGGGAATGCTGACCGGAACACCTGTTATTCACGAAGATAAAATTATCGTACCAGTTTCTGGTTCTGGAGTTATTACTGGTGGCAACCCGAACTATGAATGCTGTGAGAATCACGGAGCTGTTACTGCGTTGAATGTACACACTGGTGAAAAGCTCTGGGAATATCACACTATGCCAGCAGCTGAATACACTGGGCAGGTCAGCTCCACCGGCGTCAAACAGCGTGGGCCGTCAGGAGCTCCCATTTGGACTACACCTACCATTGATGCAGAGCGCAGTCAGGTTTATGTCACGACCGGTGAGAATACTTCGCACCCTACCACCAATACTAGTGATGCAATCATTGCCCTCGATATTGAGACAGGAGAGGCAAACTGGGTTTTTCAGGCGCTCGAGAATGATATGTGGAATTTTGGTTGCAGTGCTCGTGGTCCAAACTGCATCATTTTAGATGACACTAACTCCGTGGATTTCGATTTTGGAGGACCCGCTATTTTAGTAGGAACAGATGAGAAAGATTTACTTGTTGCTGGTCAGAAATCTGGTGACCTCTGGGCGTTGGACCCCGAGACAGGCGAGCTGGTCTGGAATCAACGCGTTGGAGAAGGAACAGCGTTAGGAGGCAATCACTGGGGTATCGCCACGGATTCTGAGCGCGCTTTTATGACTATTAATGATCCTCGGGGGATGAATGGAAATAGTCGTCCAGGGATTTATAGTTATTTTGTCGGTACGGGGGAGCCAAGCTGGTTCTACGAAGTCCAGCCTGAATGCAATGACCAGCGCAGCGAACGGATTAGGCGTTGTGAATCACTCTATGGTTTCTCTGCCACGCCACTATCTGTGGACGGAGCAGTCATTACTGGGGGCCTCGATGGACGATTGTTCGTATTCAATTCGGATTCAGGTGAGCTGATTTTCCAATATGATACAGCGAAGGATTATGAAACTGTTAACGGCGTTGAGGGTTATGGTGGCTCGATTGACAGTCATTCTATTGCCGCAGGATCTGGCATGGTTTTTGTTGGTTCCGGATACGGTCAGTTTCGTCAAGTGCCAGGCAATGTACTGCTTGCCTTCAAGCCAGCGGAATAACGCTTTTCTTGAAATGTTTTCAAAGTCTCTGGGAACAGATCCAGGGGAGGAATACCCCCCGTTGTACAGCTAGGAGTCCCACTGGCGCCCTTCTCTGGTTTTCCGTTGCTGCTAATGCGGATATTTTCATCTGTGAGGAAAAAAAATCTAATGTTACACGCCCGAGTGGCGGTAGCAATCTTGATCTTGGCACTTATGGCTGTTGATTTGCACCCAAATCTGACCCATTATCCCCGTATATTTGCATCGAATTTTGACCCACGAATAATGCCTGAGGACCCTGAAAATACTGGATCTGCCTGGGTCAACTATTGATGCAAACGCTGGGTCAGTTTTCAGTGCAATTCAACAGAATATGGTTCCAGATTACGAAAGATTACGATAAATTACAACTAAGATTGGTTTAACACTGGTATTTACAGTGTTTGGAGAACTTTCAGGTTACGAGATATTACTAAATGTTGGTGCCGAAGGCCGGACTTGAACCGGCACGACCATAGGTCACTACCCCCTCAAGATAGCGTGTCTACCAATTCCACCACTTCGGCAAATTCAATTATTGCTACCCGGCAATGTCGGCACGTCGCCCGTACCGGGAGCCGGCTCTTCATCTGCTTGAGGGATATCCGGCTGATTGCTGACTGATTCTTCCAGAATATTCGGGTTGGCTATGGGTAATCCGGATGTATTTCCCAATCCCGACTGGTTCTTGGCAAAAATTGCCAGGGAAAGACTGGTAACAAAAAATATTGTGGCAGCTACTGTGGTCGCCTTTACCAGGAAATTTCCTGATCCGGACGCGCCGAAGACAGTTTGCGATGCGCCGGCACCAAAGGAAGCACCTGCATCGGCTCCCTTGCCTTGCTGCAACAGCACCAGGCCAACAATAGTTATGGCGGCAATTACATGTACTACAACTATTATGGTTTCCATGATCTTTTAGTCCACGCTTTTACAAATTGAAATAAATTCGCTGGCCTTAAGCGCTGCACCGCCTACCAGACCACCGTCTATATCTTGCCGGGAAAACAGTTCATTGGCATTATCCGCCTTAACACTGCCCCCGTAAATCACTCTTATCTGCGCTGCAATGCTGTTGTCAGCCCCGGCTAAATGACCGCGTATAAGCTGATGCACTTCCTGGGCCTGATCGGGTGTTGCTGTCTGTCCGGTGCCGATCGCCCATACTGGCTCATAGGCTATTACCGCATTATCAAATGCGCTGATGCCGGCGGCTTCAAGCACGGCATCCAACTGCCCCAGAATAACCTGATCAGTGATGCCCTCCTGGCGCTGTTGCAGTGACTCTCCCAGGCATAGAATGGGCGTCAATGCCTCAGCCTGTACCGCGCTAAACTTTTCTGCCACTAACTCATCCGATTCGGCGAAGTAAGCGCGGCGCTCCGAGTGCCCCACTATCACGTATTTTACATTGTAATCGGCCAACATCGGCGCCGAAATTTCGCCAGTATATGCGCCTTCAGGGCGGCTATGCACATTTTGCGCACCAAGCTCTATTGGTGAATTCTGCAGAGTCTTGGTGGCTAATCCCAGGTGCATGGCAGTTGGACAAACAGCAACATCCACGTTATCCGCTACCGCCTCCATGCCTGACAAAAGATCACCCAGCAAGTCCTTTACTGCCGCCCTTGAGCCATGCATCTTCCAATTGCCAACAACCAGACTTTGCCGCATGCTCAAATCAATCCTAAAAGTTTAGTTTCGCTCAAGAAAACGGGCGCCAATACTAACCAAGTTAGAATTCTGTTGCAACAGGATTAGGGCGCCTCCGATCAACGGTATAGGGTTTCTGCGTGATCTGACGCGTACATATGCCAGTAATCAGAGCTACTCTAGTACCTCTTCAGCAACCTGATCAGATAGCTCTTTGGCGAGTCTGCTGACAACATCCGAGTCCTCTCCTTCGACCATAACTCGCAAAACCGGCTCGGTACCAGAGGGCCGCAATAGCACTCTGCCCTTTTCTCCTAACCTGGCCTCGACACTGGCTACCGCCGATTGCACGTTTTTATTATTCGTCACATCGAGCCTGTTACTCAGCTTGATATTAACCATCGACTGCGGCAGCTTGCGCATCTTGTTCTTCAAATCCGCCAGGGGTTGATTGCAATTTACCACGGCGGCCAGGGCCTGCAAGGCCGAAATTATGCCATCGCCTGTTGTTGTTTTGTCCAGGCAAATGATGTGCCCGGAAGATTCACCACCGAGATCCCATCCCTTTAATAACAATTGCTTCATTACATAGCGGTCACCAACATTGGTGCGTACAAATGGCACATCGAGCGCATCCAGGGCAAGCTCCAGGCCAAGGTTACTCATAGAAGTACCTACTACACCGCCGAAATCGATATTTTGCCTGCGTCTTTCTCGAGCAATGATGTAAAGTATCTCATCACCATCTACTATATTGCCCAGATGGTCGACCAGAATGACCCTGTCGCCATCACCATCGAAAGCGATACCAACGTCAGCATTTTCTTCTACTACTGCGCTGGCCAGAGCCGCAGGGGAAGTGGAACCACATTGCTCATTGATATTTAGCCCATCGGGCGCAACACAAATAGCCTTGACGTCTGCTCCAAGCTCTTGAAAGACGCTCGGGGCAATATGGTAAGTTGAACCATGGGCACAATCGACAACAACCTTCAAACCATTGAACTTTAGATTAGATCCGACGGTGCTCTTGCAGAATTCAATATAGCGTCCAGCGGCATCATTTATTCGCGATGCTTTACCAAGGCAATCAGAACTTACCGTTGAGACACTTTTCACTATCTGCTCCTCTATGGCGTATTCAAGCTCATCTGGAAGCTTGCTGCCTTCACTGGAAAAAAACTTGATGCCATTGTCTTCGAAGGAATTATGGGAGGCGCTGATTACTATTCCTGCCCGTGCTCGAAGCGTTCGTGTCAGATAGGCAATTGCCGGAGTAGGCATCGGTCCCAACAAATTAATATCAACGCCGGCGGCGGTGACTCCCGCTTCCAGTGCAGCCTCAAACATATAGCCTGATATTCGGGTATCCTTTCCAATAATAATTTTGCTACGCCCGTTGCCTTTGCTACCAAAAACCACCCCGGCTGCAAATCCGAGTTTCAGCATAAAATCGGGCGTAATGGGTGCCGTACCGACATTTCCACGAATGCCATCGGTGCCGAAATATTTTTTGCTTTTTGCATCCATCGGTTAATCCCTTGCGCTGCAGACTCTGTCTATTTGCAAGTGTACTTTAATTGCATCCAATAATGGGTGCAGCGCTCACTTTTCCGCGAATGCCATCGGTTAATCCCTTGTGCTGCAGACTCTGTCTATTTGCAAGTGTACTTTAATTGCATCCAATAATGGGTGCAGCGCTCACTTTTCCGCGAATGCCATCGGTTAATCCCTTGTGCTGCAGACTCTGTCTATTTGCAAGTGTACTTTAATTGCATCCATTGTGGCAGCTACATCGTGGGTGCGAACGATATTGGCGCCTGCTCTCAGCGCGTACTCGGTCGCCGCTATTGTCCCTGCAATACGCCCATTCGCTGGCTTATCGACCTCATTTCCAATCATGGATTTTCTCGATATACCCACCAGAATGGGTTGCCCTAGTGCTTTAAAATATGCCAGATTCTTCAATAGTTGATAATTGTGCTCCACAGACTTGCCAAAACCAAATCCTGGATCGACGATGATCTTGTCATTGGTAATACCAGCGCTGGTACAGTTATCTCTTTTCTGCTTTAAAAAATCGAATACCTCGCCAACTACATCTTCATATTCACAGGCATCCTGCATCGAGCTGGGAGTTCCCTGCATGTGTACCAGGCAAACGGCAGCCTGGCTTTCTGCAACAATTTCAAGAGTACCGGCATTCGCTAATGAACGAATATCGTTAACCAGGCCAGCTCCGGCATTAATCGCTGCGATCATCACCTCAGCTTTACTGGTATCGACTGACAGACTGGCATTAATTTTTGCCGCAAGCACTTCAATTACGGGTATGACTCGGTCGAGTTCTTCCTGAATCGATACCTCCGCGGCACCTGGGCGAGTGGATTCGCCACCAACATCGATGATTGCTGCGCCGTCATTTACCATGCGCTCAGCCAGATGCAGTGCCTTATCAATATCGATGATAAACCGATCGCTGGCATCTTGTTTTAACTGGGAGCCATCAGAGAAGGAATCGGGTGTGACATTCAATATTCCCATACACACAGGAACAGACAGATCAATCTGTCTGTTCCCGACTTTAATCGCATTGAACATCGATATGATTTAGTTTATCTAGAGGACGTTCTCAATCATCCAGCTAGTGTTCGCTGGCTGGACCACCGATTTTCCCCGATTTATCGGTGCTATCTTTTTCTACTTTGCTTGCACCAGAATCATTGTCATCGGGCTTGTCCCAGTCGGCAGGTGGGCGTGGTTTGTTCCCTTCCATTATGTCATCAATCTGGTCAGAATCTACGGTCTCATACTCCAGTAAAGCATCTTTCATCAATTCCAGCAGATTTCGATTGGTCTCCAGCAAAGTTTTGGCGTTGACATAACAAGCATCGATGATTTCCCTCACTTCCTTATCGATGGCCGTAGCTGTAGCACTGGATACTGTTTTAGCCTGTGACGCTGCTGAGCGCCCGAGGAACACTTCGCCTTCATCCTCCGAATAGAGAAGCGGTCCCAGTTCCTCTGATAATCCCCATTTTGTCACCATATTGCGGGCCATTTCGGTGGCACGTTGAATATCATTAGAGGCGCCAGTTGTCACCCCTTCTTTGCCGAGAGTCAGCTCTTCAGCAACACGTCCGCCATACAGGCTGCAGATCTGACTCAGAATGCTTTGCTTACTCATGCTGTACCGATCTTCTTCTGGAAGAAACATGGTTACTCCCAACGCTCTACCGCGAGGAATAATGCTTACTTTGTAAACTGGATCATGTTCTGGTACCAAACGCCCGACAATGGCATGCCCAGCTTCATGATAGGCGGTGTTCAGTTTTTCCTTATCTGACATCACCATGGATTTACGTTCTGCACCCATCATGATTTTGTCTTTCGCTTTTTCAAACTCTTCCATGCCCACCAGACGTCGGCCTGATCTGGCGGCAAACAATGCTGCCTCATTGACCAGATTGGCTAAATCTGCCCCGGAAAATCCTGGCGTGCCCCTGGCAATAAGGCTGCCCTGAACCTTGTCATCGATAGGTACTTTACGCATATGCACTTTAAGAATCTGCTCACGGCCACGAATATCAGGCAAACCTACGACAACCTGCCGGTCAAATCTACCCGGTCTGAGCAATGCGGGATCAAGCACGTCGGGTCGGTTGGTTGCAGCCACCACAATGACGCCATCATTCACTTCGAATCCATCCATTTCCACCAACAACTGGTTCAGGGTCTGTTCCCGTTCGTCATGACCACCACCAAGCCCGGCACCACGATGGCGACCCACAGCATCGATCTCATCAATAAAGATAATACAGGGGGCCTGTTTCTTGGCCTGGTCAAACATATCTCTGACACGGGAAGCACCCACACCGACAAACATCTCGACAAAATCAGAACCTGAAATAGAGAAGAAAGGCACTTTAGCCTCGCCCGCAATCGCTTTGGCTAACAGCGTCTTACCGGTACCCGGCTGACCCACCATTAAAATGCCGCGGGGGATTTTACCACCAAGTCGTTGAAATTTGTCCGGCTCTTTCAGGAACTCAACCAGTTCCTGTACGTCATCTTTCGCTTCATCGACACCGGCAACATCGGCAAAGGTAACCTTTATCTGATCTTCACCTAGTAATTTGGCTTTGCTCTTGCCAAATGACATGGGGCCACCCTTGCCACCGGCTCCACCGCCCTGCATCTGCCGCATGAAGAAAAAGAATAAGGCGATGATTATCAGTATTGGGAAACTGGCCACCAGCAATTGGGTCCAGATGCTCTGTTGTTCAGGTTCGTCCGCTATAATTTCAACATTGTTATCAAACAGGTCGCTCATCAGTTGATCGTCACCGATCAACGGCATCACTGTTCGAAATTGGCTGTTATCCGTGCGTAATCCGGTAATATTTATTCCTGCGAGCTCAACAGCTTCCACCCTGCCGTCTCGAACTTCACGAACAAACTGGGAGTAGTTGATATTGTTTTCTCGAGGTTCCTGGTTAATGTTGTTAAATACCGTTAACAATACACCAGCGATTATCATCCAGAGAATCAGATTTTTTGCCATATCATTCAAGGGTTTATCCCCCAACGTTTGTGTATGGAACAGTGCCTTCGGGCACTGCATCTCAAATTCTGTTTATTCTATAGTGCTAATTCTAATCCCTGCTCAAAATATTGCGAGCTATTTCACGATGGCCAGTCGAATTTAATGATCAGGATCACAGAACATGCACTTGCGAGAGACTTTCAAGCATTTGTGACGAATAGTGCATTAATTGAACTGGATGATCGAGAAATCCGGCCATGTCCTGTTCTTTGGCATGAGTTCATCCCAAACTCTGCTGTTAGCTGCACCCACGAAACCCATTGGCAAACAGATAATTTTCCCGGGATCTGGGTCTGGACGCCTTTGGTTTCCTGACTTTTACCGTGCTGAAGCTGGTTTTCAGCTGTTGCTGGAAATCCTCCAGTCCGGAACCCTGAAACACCTTAACCAGCAGGCTCGCACCGTGTTTGAGGCTGGTTTTAGCCAGTTCCAGAGCCAACTCTGCCAGGTATATGGCCGCGGACTGATCAATGTCCCTCATTCCACTCATATTGGGGGCCATATCAGAAATTACAAGGTCTACAGGCTCATTATTCAGGGCATCAACCAGAGATTGGTAGACCGCCTGTTCGGTAAAATCACCCTGGATGAACTGAACTCCTGCGATAGCATCCATCGGCAAGATATCTAACGCGATAACTCTCCCCTCCTGCCCAACCAGGTCTGCCGCGACCTGGGACCACCCTCCTGGTGCCGCACCCAGATCTATGACGTGCATGCCGGGCTTAATCAGGCGATCTTTCTGCTGTATCTCCAACAGCTTGAAGCTGGCCCTGGATCGATAACCTGCCGCCTGTGACTTCTTCACATACACATCATCGAAGTGCTCTTTCAGCCATTGTTTGCTGCTTTTACTTTGAGTCACGACAAAATCCACGTTTGGGACATTAATGGAATGATTGAGGTATCCTTAAAGTATATCAAGTTAAATCAATCGATTAGACTAGGATATTGTGTGTAATGCATCTATTTTTGTTGTTAGTGCTATACGTGTAGGACGCAAGCTTGGATCAGGGGATTGGGAAGGGATTACTGTTTTTCCGTGACTAGCGCCAGGGATGAAGCGCGGGACGGACCAGGGGCAGGTTTTTGCTCCTGCAAAACCTGCATACCGTACATCCATGTACATAACGGCCCATAGGAACGGAAAAACAGTAATCCCTTCCCAAGCCCCGATACACGCATCAACTACCTACGTTTACCAAGCCCAAGCCCGTTAAATACACATTCCTTAGGCGATGAACAAAAAATTTTATGGAGATACCTCTGACTCTGACCCCATTTATTCATTCTGTTAGAATCCACTTTCCTCTGAAAGGATCCACTATCATGTCACTTAGCAGCACCGCGAAAAAACGTTATCGGGCCATTGGTCACCGCTTAAAGCCTGTTGTATCCATTGCAGAAAAAGGTCTTACTGAAAACGTTCGGCTGGAATTGGAAAGAGCTCTGACTGATCATGAGTTGATAAAGGTTAAAGTAACGTCCACAGACCGAAAAGAGAAAAAACTGCTAACCAATTTGATTTGTGATGAACTAAAAGCAGAATGTGTCCAGAGCATCGGCCATATGGCATTGTTTTTCAGAAAGGCAAAACAGGCAAATCCGAAGCTTTCCAATCTTCTGCGAGAATAAATTAAAAAGGGATCAGAGAATTGCTATTTGTGTTCGATCGCGTCGATTTCGAACTCTATATCACCAGCCGGTGCTTTAACTATAGCCTCATCGCCCACTTCCTTACCCATTACAGCCCGGGCGATAGGAGAGATCACCGATATCTTGCCCTTACCAACATCGGCTTCATCTTCACCAACAATTTGATAGACCACTCTTTTGTCCGTTTCCAGATTAATCAATGAAACCGTTGTGCCGAATACCACTCTCCCAGACGGCACAATTTTTGTCACATCAATGACTTCGCTGTTTGCCAGCTTGCTTTCGATTTCTGTGATTCTCCCTTCGCAAAAACTCTGTTGTTCCCGCGCCGCGTGGTACTCGGCATTCTCTTTCAGATCACCGTGACTTCGTGCCTCAGCAATCGCCGCAATTATTCTGGGGCGCGACACAGTTTTTAATTCGTTCAGTTCTTCGCGCAGGTTCCCGGCACCGGCGACCGTCATTGGTACTTTGCGCATAAAAATCCTTGTCACCTAACAATTTGTATCAGGATATTGTTCATTCGCTTATGTGTCGGTAAATACATTCTCTCGTGTACTATTGCTCTGAACCCATTTGTCTTTATTCCGAGCTTTTTTATTGAAGGGCCGCGTTAAGATCCTGAATCGTGTAGACCGACATATCGTGCCCGAACTCCAAGGCCTCACAAACAGCCAGGGCACCAGCTATAGTTGTGGTACAAAACACATCATGCCTCAGTGCCGTACGACGAATCATCGATGAATCCATAATTGCCTGTTTACCTTCCGTGGTGTTTACTACCAGTTGAATCTCATCGTTTTTTAGCATATCCACTATGTGAGGTCTACCTTCTGCCACCTTGTTAACCCCCTGCACTACCAGGCCTGCACCTGCTATTACCGCGGCCGTGCCGTGGGTTGCTGCCAGTGAATAGCCCAAATTGTGCAGCTTTTCGGCCACTGCTGCCACATGGGGTTTATCCGGATCACGCACACTAATAAAGACCGTCCCACCCTTCTCTATTTTCTCACCTGCCCCTAACTGAGCCTTGGCGTAGGCTTCGGCAAATGTCGCACCAACACCCATGACTTCACCAGTGGATTTCATTTCTGGCCCCAGAATGGGGTCAACGCCAGGGAATTTGTTGAATGGAAATACGGCTTCTTTTACAGCAAATGTTTTCGGGATTATTTCCCTGACAAAGCCCTGGTCCTTAAGTTTTGTACCTATCATACAACGTGCGGCAACCTTGGCCAGCGAACGCCCGATACATTTTGAGACAAATGGAACGGTTCTGGATGCCCTTGGATTCACCTCGATTATATAGACTTCACCATCCTGATAGGCAAGCTGAGTGTTCATTAAACCAACTACTTCCAATTCCAGAGCCAGGCTTGTTACCTGATCACGAATCTTGTTCTGAACGGATAACGGTAAATTATACGGTGGTAAGGAGCAGGCAGAATCTCCCGAGTGCACTCCGGCCTGTTCGATATGTTGCATGATTGCACCGACTACAACTTCCTCTCCATCACAGACCAGATCCACATCTATTTCAATCGCTGAATTGAGAAAATAATCCAGCAGCACCGGGCTTTCGTTTGATACTTTAACCGCGTCAAACATGTAACGCTTCAGTTCCTCCTTGTTATAGACGATTTCCATGGCGCGACCTCCGAGCACATAGGAAGGTCTTACTACCAGCGGATAGGAAATATTTTCAGCCTCTCGAATACTCTCATCAACACTCCTGACTGTGCAATTCGGTGGCTGCATGAGAGCAAGTTTCTGAATCAGCTTCTGAAACCGCTCTCTGTCTTCTGCTCTATCAATTGCATCGGGTGAGGTTCCGATGACATTTACTCCCGCTGCTTCCAGGCGCTTCACCAGATTCAACGGGGTCTGTCCACCAAATTGAACAATCACTCCTTCGGGTTGTTCCAGATGGACAATCTCAATCACATCTTCAAAAGTTAATGGTTCGAAAAATAGGCGGTCAGATATATTGTAATCGGTTGACACTGTTTCTGGATTACAGTTCACCATGATGGTTTCGAAACCGTCTTCCCGCATCGCCAGCGCGGCATGTACACAACAGTAATCAAACTCGATGCCCTGCCCAATACGATTTGGGCCACCGCCCAGTACCATGATTTTTCTATTGTCGGAAGGCGCTGCCTCACACTCCTGCTCGTAGGTGGAATACATATAGGCAGTTGTTGAGGCGAACTCGGCGGCGCAGGTATCGACGCGCTTGTAAACCGGTCTGACGCCTAATCTATGACGCACCTCTTGCACTTCCAATTCGGACGTATTCAACAGCGAGGCGAGTCTGTGATCAGAGAAGCCTTTGCGCTTAAACTGGATCAGCTCTGTCTTATCGATTTTGTCAAGGGTACGGGTCGCAATTTCTCTTTCGATCCTTATCAAGTCTTCGATCTGAATCAGAAACCAGGGATCGATGCCAGTTAAGTCATTAACGGTTTTTACCGACCAGTCCTGGCGAAAAGCATCACCTATATACCAGATCCTCTGGGCACCAGCCTCGGTTAGCTCTCTTGTCAGCACTTCCCTTGCATCACTGAGCTTTATATCTAGTACTGGATCGAAACCGCTTACTCCAACCTCCAGCCCCCTGAGCGCTTTTTGTACCGATTCCTGAAACGTCCTGCCAATAGCCATGACTTCGCCAACCGACTTCATCTGCGTGGTTAAGCGGTCATTGGCATCGGGAAATTTCTCAAAAGTAAAACGCGGTATCTTGGTGACAACATAATCGATAGCCGGCTCAAAAGATGCCGGAGTCACACCGCCTGTAATTTCGTTGCGCAACTCATCCAGAGTAAAACCTATAGCCAACTTCGCAGCTACTCGTGCTATTGGGAAACCCGTCGCTTTCGATGCCAGGGCTGATGAGCGCGATACACGGGGATTCATTTCGATAATAATCAGGCGGCCATTGTCCGGGTTGATTGCAAACTGAACATTTGATCCACCCGTCTCAACACCGATCTCACGCAGGACTGCGATCGCAGCGTTGCGTAGTAGCTGATATTCCTTGTCTGTCAATGTCTGAGCTGGCGCCACCGTTATAGAATCACCAGTGTGTACACCCATAGCATCGATATTCTCTATCGAACAGACGATAATACAATTGTCTTTCTTATCCCTGACCACTTCCAATTCAAATTCTTTCCAGCCTATTAGTGACTCATCAATTAATAATTCACTGGTCGGGGATAGTTCGAGACCACGGGAACAAATTTCATCAAACTCTTCCTTGTTATAAGCAATACCGCCACCAGTGCCTCCAAGTGTAAAGGAAGGTCTTATGATGCAGGGGAAACCGATCTCTTCCATAGCCTGGTATGCCTGTGCCATATCATGGGCCATGCCATGGCGAGGCGTACCCAGACCGATAGATTGCATGGCGTTGTCAAACAGCTCCCTGTCCTCTGCCTTGTCGATTGCCTCGCAGCTTGCCCCGATTAACTCCACGCCGTATTTTTTCAGCACGCCATGACGATTTAAATCCAACGCGCAATTCAGGGCGGTTTGCCCGCCCATGGTAGGAAGAATGGCATCCGGCTTTTCCTTCGCGATGATCTTTTCGACTATCGCCCAGGTCACCGGCTCTATATAGGTAGCGTCGGCCATCGTCGGATCGGTCATTATTGTGGCTGGATTCGAGTTGACCAGGATTACTCGATAGCCTTCTTCCTTAAGTGCCTGACAGGCTTGTGCTCCGGAATAATCGAATTCACAGGCCTGACCAATTATTATCGGCCCGGCACCGAGGATGAGAATGCTTTCAATATCTGTTCTTCTAGGCATGGTTAAACTATCAACTTACTGAGTGCTCTGTCATGAGTTGTATGAAACGATCGAACAAGGGAGCAACATCATGGGGACCAGGACTCGCTTCCGGATGGCCCTGAAACCCAAACGCCGGTTTATCTGTTCTCTCAATCCCCTGTAACGAACCATCGAATAATGACTTGTGGGTGGCCTGTAAATTATCCGGCAGGCTGTCACCATCCACCGCAAATCCATGATTCTGGCTGGTGATTAACACGGTGCCATTCCTAAGATTCTGAACTGGATGGTTTGCACCATGGTGCCCTAAACGCATTTTCACAGTTTTGGCACCACAGGCCAGGGCTAACAACTGGCAACCGAGACAGATGCCGAACAGTGGAATTCCCACGTGCAGAAATTCGCCAATTGCCGCGATGGCATAGTCACAGGGTTCGGGATCACCGGGTCCATTGGAGAGGAATATACCATCCGGTTTCATTGCCAGTACTTCTGCCGCTGTAGTCCTGGCCGGCACCACCGTGACCTCACATCCCCGCTCAACCAGCATTCGCAGGATATTTCTCTTCACGCCATAATCGTAGGCTACAACCTTTAACTGATTACCTGGCGCTGTCTTATACCCGGATCCCAATGTCCAGATACTGTTGTCCCATTGATAGGCTTCCTGGACACTAACCTCCTTTGCCAAATCCATCCCCTTCAAACCAGGAAATTTCTTAGCCTCAGCCAGTGCTTGTGATTCACCCCCGGTAACCAGATCTTCCCCGGAAAGCAGACAGCCATTCAATGGCCCCTTATCTCGCAGCAATCGAGTAAGACGGCGGGTATCAATCTCGGCGATGGCGACCACATCACGCTCCAGCAGGAACTCATCAAGCGTTTGCTGCATTCGCCAGTTACTGGCCAGAAGGGGCAGATCACGAATAACCAGACCCGATGCCCAAACCTGTGTCGATTCATTATCTTCCGCAGTGGCTCCTGTATTGCCGATATGAGGGTAAGTCAGGGTGATAATTTGTCTGGCATAGGATGGATCAGTGAGGATTTCCTGATAGCCGGTCATCGATGTATTGAATACGACTTCCCCGCTGGAACTTCCTTCCATTCCAATGGCAATGCCGTGAAAAATACTGCCATCTTCCAATGCCAGTACAGCTGATCTGACCAACATTTACTCCTCTAGATCCTTAAGGTGCTTTAAATAGTGCGCACATAAAAAAGCGGACTAAAGCGCATGGCTCACTCCGCTATTTTCCAATTCCGTACAGTTCTCAGTGGTGACATACTGAGCGGGTATTTTATTAAAAGTTACCTTCTCTTGTCTATGTGAACCTTGCCTAATTACAAAGATAGGACATCTGTCATGGAGTACAGGCCTGCTTTTTTATCCTGTAACCAAATGGCGGCTCGCACCGCACCACTGGCAAAAGTCATTCTGCTGCTGGCCTTGTGAGTAATTTCAACTCTCTCGCCAGGACTTGCAAACACGACCGTGTGATCTCCTACAATGTCACCCGCTCTAACCGTAGCGAAGCCAATTGTCTTGCGATCACGCTCTGCGCCGGTGCCTTCTCGACCGTACACTGCTACATCGTCGAGCTCACGCCCGAGCACATCAGCGATTACCTCGCCCATTTTCAGTGCCGTGCCTGACGGCGCATCTTTCTTGTGCCGGTGGTGAGCTTCCATGATTTCAATATCCACTTCCTCACCAAGGGTTGTTGCAGCCTGCTCCAGTAGCTTCAGGCACAGATTCACGCCCACACTCATATTGGGCGCAAACACAATGGGAATATTTTCAGCCACTGCGGCAATTTGCTGTTTCTCATCCACGCTAAATCCGGTGGTACCAAGTACCATTGCCTTGCCATGACTCTGACAAAGCGCCAGGTGTTGTAGGCTGGCCTGGGGCTCGGTAAAGTCAATGAGCACATCGAACTGCTCTGTTACTTGTGCCAGACTTGCCACTGTTTCAATTCCCACCCTGGCAGCGCCGGACAAAACCCCAATATCGATGCCCAGCGCAGGATCGTCATGAAGTACAGAAGCGGCGGTAACTGCCAGATTTTCACTGCTCTGATTTACAGCGTCGATCAGGGTTCTGCCCATACGGCCTGCGGCACCGGCAATTGCGACTCTAATCATCGTTTATTCCTAATGTTGATACCGGGTATCTTTATCTGGGGAAATCAAGTTTGCCAAGTATACAGGTCGCTCCGTTGAAGCTAAACTGAATTCCTGGAGTTTGCAGGAGCATCAGCAACTCCTGTGGGAGACCTCCCAACCAGGGCTTGATACAAGCCATGCAGAGCAAAGAACTTGATGCAGGAAGCCAATTTAGGCACCTCTGATTGATTGCATATGGCCTCTGCGTGATCTGAAGCGTACAGGTGCAAGACGCGCTTCGCCGGTAATGGCCGTAGCCCTTGGCAAGAAGTGCAACGCCGCAACTGTGCGCTTCAGGGCACGCCCTTCGGGGCCTACAGGCTGTTACGCACTCCGCGTTGCCAGTTTTCGACAGGCGGACGCATGCCTTGACTGCCAAGGATGGCGGAAATGCAGGTTTTGCAGGAGCAAAAACCTGTCAAAATGGCGCCTTGATTGCGAAACAGCCTGTAGGCCAGAGGTCGTATGCAATCAATCAGAGGTGCCTTAAGTAGGCCCCCGGTGCAAAGGGCTTGAGCTATTTCTACCTGTAATTTTTTTTACCCAGATTGAAAAATAATGAGTGATGTGCCGGTCTTAGAGGGGAGAGCTAAAAAACAGCGCTATGAATCGCTAGTTGCCACCCTGTATCAAGATGTCTACCGCTATGCCTTCTGGCTATGTAAAAGCCAACACATGGCCGAAGATCTGGTACAAGAGACGTTTTTGCGTGCCTGGCGGTCGTTGGAGAGTTTACAGAATGACAAGGTGGCGAAGGCCTGGTTATTCACTATATTGCGGCGGGAAAATGCCCGGTAATATGAGCGTTACCGGCCCGAATTGGTGGATATAGAGGGGCAAGCTATCTCCGAGGCTGCCGACAAAGAGCCTGAAAGCAAAATGGATAGAGAACTGCTCTATAATGCGATTAATAAGCTTGACGCTGATTACAGGGAACCTTTGCTGTTACAGGTTATCGGTGGTTTCAGTGGCAAGGAGATCGCAGAGATACTGAAGCTTAATAACAACACGGTGATGACGAGACTATTTCGCGCCCGAAGCAAGCTAAGACAGGAGTTTAATCTGGATCCCGAATTGACGGAAGATTCAGCCAAACACAACCCATAAGAGCTGATGGCTATGGATGAATTAGAATTTCAAAAGTTTAAAAAGATAGTGTATGCCGACCCCGGAACTGAAGACCCTGAGGTACTGCAGGCAGCAAGAGCTAATCCGGAGTTGCAGAAATTAGTCGATGACATGCGCGAATTGGATACCAGCGTAGCTGCGACGCTGAGTGGTATTCCGATACCTGCTGGTTTGGCAGAAAATCTGCTGGCTATACCGGAGGTCGATACCGCCGTAGCAGCAACTGAATCTCCGGCACCTGCGCCGCGGTACCATTACTATGCATTGGCAGCTTGCCTGATCCTTGCTGTGGGAATAACTATAGGATTCAACCTCAATCGCGGACCGACAAGTAGCAATTTGGCTTTCGGCGACAATGTTCTCAAACACATTTATGTCGATGTGGATTTACTGAATAGTGCCATGGCTGAATCAGCCACCATGACCTTCCCCGTTGTTAATCAGGTTATGGCTAATGCAGGCAGTAGACTTAACGACAACGGGCTTCTTCAGAATACACCGGTACGCTTTGCCCTCCCCTGTGAGGTTATCCCCAGTTTTCAAAGTACCCATCTGGCAGTGCAGGGGAACGCGGGCACTGTAAACATTATTGTGATAAACAACAGCCCGGTTAATGGCGAATTTACGATTCGCGATGACCGTTATGATGGCATTGTCATTCCAATGGACCAGGGCAATATGATATTGATTGGCGAGCGCAATGAAGACCTCGATCAATACAAGGATTTATTCTCTGACAGTATCGACTGGGTGATATAGCCGGAACCAGATCTGTTTCTGTATCAGATATTCGGCCATTACTACTTCTTGTCACGTAACCGGAGAACTTTGCCTAATTAAGGCACCCGTAATTTTCGCTAGAACTGCTCGGCACGTAGCGACATTAATGTCTCTGCGCCCGCCTCAATTTCTGCCGCCAAAGATTGGGCCCGGGGCATCAGCCGATGCATAAAGAACTCACCTACTTTAACCAGGCCATCTACGTAGTCCGGTGGATAGCCATTTTCAGGCTCGCTGCTACTGGTTGCCGTCAATATTCTCAGCCACATAAAGCAATAGAGGACCAATCCCAGGAGTTCCATATAGGCGTATGAGGCTGCGCCAATTTCATCCGGGTTATCCAGTGCCCTGCTCAGGACTGTTGTAGTACAGTGCAATAAACCGGCCCTGGCCTCTTCGAATATCGCCAGGTGTTGTTGCAACCTATCATTATTCATGTTTGCTGCCGTGAACTCGTCCATCTCCTGAACCAGCAACTGCAGCAATTTACCGTTACTGCGCACCGTCTTTCGCCCCATCAGGTCCAGCGCCTGCACGCCATTAGTCCCTTCATAGATTTGCGCAATTCGAGCATCACGCACATTTTGCTCAAGCCCCCATTCCACCACATAGCCATGCCCACCCAGCACCTGTTGACCCATAACACAGGCCTCAAAACCGCGGTCAGAACAATAGGCTTTCTGCACGGGTATTAGCAACGAAACCAGCTGCTCTGCGACATCTCTCTCGTTCTGATCCGGGTGAAAACGGGATATGTCCAGCTTGCTCGCCGCGTAGAGCGACAGCGCACGGCCAGCAACTATATTGGCGCGCATAGTGAGAAGCATACGTCTTACGTCAGGATGGACCAGAATGGGATCTGCCGCCTTGTCCTCCTGCTGGATACCCGATGGCGCTCGGCCCTGTAATCTCTCGCCGGCATATTGTGCAGCAAGCTGGTAGGAACTCTCAGCCAGTCCATTCCCCTGCAGCCCCATGGACAGTCTTTCATAATTCATCATGGTGAACATACAGGCCAGCCCGTGATTGAGTTCACCCACCAGAAAGCCCTGCGCCTCATCAAAATTCATTACACAGGTGGCGGAGGCCCGTATCCCCATCTTGTGCTCTATAGAACCACACTGCACATTATTGGATTCGCCGGTAATATTACCTTTTGCGTCTACCAGAATCTTTGGCACAAGGAACAAGGATATGCCTCTTGGACCGGCAGGTGCGTCTGGCAATTTAGCCAGGACGAAGTGAATAATATTTTCAGTAAGATCATGTTCGCCCCCCGTGATAAATATTTTGCTCCCACTGAGCTTATAGCTACCATCTGCACTGGGCACAGCCCGGGTCCTGATCATCCCCAGATCAGTTCCAGCTTGTGGTTCGGTCAAACACATGCTACCTGACCAGGCTCCCTCATACATTCTGGGTAAGTAGGTTCGCTTCAGCTCCTCACTACCATGCAGGCTCAGCGACAAAGAAGCGCCTGTGGTGAGAATGGTATACAGCGCGAATGAGGAGTTTGCCGCGAACGCCATCTCTTCGATTATAGCGGAGAGCATTTTCGGCATGCCCTGACCACCGTAGTCGACGCTGCCGGTTAGACCTGGCCAGCCGCCTTGTGTATAAGCTGCATAGGCTTCTTTGAATCCTGCCGGTGTGGTGACCAACCCGTTTTCAAACTGACAGCCCTGCTGATCTCCACCCTGATTGATCGGTGCCAGCAAACCTTCCGTGATTTTTGCTGCCTCTTGCACCACGGCACTAATCAGTTCGTTGTTGACTTCCCCGGTTTCTGGCATTGAGGCAAACAGCGCCTGTGCACCGAATACTTCTTGCAACAGAAACTGGATATCCTTCAGAGGAGCTCGATAACCAGCCATAGCTAAATTCCTGATTTGTTGCGCGGTATATCTGTCGGGGAAATCCGAAGCAACTCCTGGTAACTACTGAATAGAGCGAAAGATCAGGAGGAATCGAATTTTACTGACTATACTTTTATCGTCGCTTAATTTTCTATCTACTAAGGAACCTCTGATTCTTCTGGATACTGAGGCAAGTATGCTGACGCCGTTTACTAGTCTCAATAAGCCCATCGGTGAATTGCTGGGATCCTTTTTCTGCTGCAATTGTGTGTTATGTGGAACTTCATTGCGACAAAATTTTGCGCTTTGTGAGTTTTGCAGAAATGAATTACCAAAAATTGAAAGCTATTGCACAAAGTGCTGTAGCGAAGTGGAGTCTCAATCCCTGCAAAACACAATCTGCGTTAAATGCCTGAGGAATCCCCCAGCATTCAGACATTGCAGGGCCTTATTTCGTTACCAGCCACCGATTAACTCGCTGCTAAGAGCGTATAAGTTTGGCGAAGGTTTCGCCGAGGGCCGGATACTCTCACTGCTGTTGGCCAGGGAATTTCAGCAGCACTATGCCACGAGCAAGATCCCGGACATTCTGATCCCGGTACCGCTGCACAGAAATCGGCTGCGTCAGCGCGGATTTAACCAGGCCGTTGAAATTGCCAGGACGATCTCAGGCTTATGCAATATTCCTGTTTCATTGAATCAGGTCATTAAGAACCGCGATACAGCACCACAATCTGAACTGAGCAAGGCTGCTCGTTACAGGAATCTGCGGAATGCGTTCGCCCTGAATTCCAGGTCAGGGTTCAAATCGGTGGAGTCGGCGGCCATTATCGATGATATTGTGACCACGACAACGACTGTGTCGAGTCTGGCAGGGTTATTACGCGCCGCAGGTATACAATCCATAGATGTGGGCTATTTGCCCGCACGCCTCTTATAAGCTGAGTCTGGAGGCCTCCCATGGCTCACACCCCAATATCATGGAATTCCGGGGACTGTGCCACGGGTTTTCAGAACAGCTGAATGCTGCAATATGTGATCTGAAACACAGTAGGCAATCTGCACACGGCTATAATGGGAACCATGATTCAGTGAGCAAATTGACATGGTTTGCGAGCTGAACCGAAGCAATCTCTCCCGATGCTTCCGAGCATAAGTAAGAGCAGAAACTAGCCCTGACGTTGTCGGGGTTTTTTTTGTGCTGTGAGGGAGGACGGATTGAGCTAAAACTGGTATTTGATTGATCCGTAGGCTACGCGGCCATTCTGGTCCAGAATCCGGTTGCTGGTATTCAGAAGCTGTGTGGTTTTCTCATTAAAAATATTTTTGATGCCAAATGAGATAATTGCACGGTCATTGGATCCGGTCTTAACGCTATAACCATACTGCAGATCGACTGTAGTGATATTGTCCACCAAATCATTTATTTCGGCTATATCGATCTCATTCAGATCCTTGAACGAGTCGAAGTAATTGGTGATGGCACTTGCGCTATGGTTGCCTACTTGCCAGGTTAGCATCAGGGAGTTCTGTAGTTTCGGACTTACCACTCTGTCACTCCCGGTATTTATATCGGGGGAAACCAGGTCAAGCAAACTGCCATTATTCTCGAAACTCTGCACGTAGGTAGTTTTTGTGCTTAGTGTGAACTGTCCAAACCGGTTGCTATCCCAGGCATAGGATACGCCAATGTCGAAACCACTGGCTTGCCTATTTGAACCGAGCAAGGAATCATCAATATTAAACTCATTAACAACAGAGTCTTCGATATATAACTGCGGTAAACCCGATGCCCAGTCAGACGAATTTGCGATAAGACTGTTTGCGGGCGCTTCGTTCACCTCTATACGCCAGGCATCTGCCCGAACATTCAGCCCGGTCACCGGCGTTATTTGCAAGCCGAGATTGAAATTGAGCGCATCATCCACCAGCACACCCTGGAAATCCTTGGCCTCCACATTTCTCTGAATGCTCACCAATGGAATATCTCTATTTAGCAGGGAAGGGGGTGCGGTTCGAAAGTCTGCAACCGATTGATCGATTTGCGAGCTGAGAGAAAAATCCTGAGCAAGCACACCAGTGGCAGGAAGCATGGCTCCAGCCAGCAGAACTTGTATAAGTGTGGGCAAATTCAGCTTCATCTTCGCGCTCAGACTACAGACATCAAATAACTTTGGAATCATACCACTATAGTTGGTCAAATTGCAGCAATTTGTGCCATTTTTATAGTATGAGGGGCCTGGTTGCCACCACTTACTTCTGCATGCAGGTAATTCTATATTATTCAATAAGTTAGATTGACAATAGGGGATATGCCCTGCGCTGAGAGGCCTCTTTCTAGTTCGATTACGGTAAGGGATTGACCCGGTAGCCGCAAATCTGGCTCGATTTCTGCCAGGGGCTTGAGGACAAAACGCCGTAAATGTGCTTCCGGATGGGGCAGGGTGAGTTGCTCTGTCTTTATCACCTGGTCACCGCAACAGATCAAATCCAGATCCAGAGATCTCGAATCCCCCAACTCGGCGCTTCTCTGCCGCCCAAATTCATTCTCAATCGCCAACAATGCAGCGAGAAATGCATGTGGATCTATCTTGCTAGACAAGCGTAGCGAGGCTACTGCATTGACAAAATCCGGCGTCCCAGCAGCGCACTCCCACGGTGACGTCTGCCACAGCGAAGAGCGGGTAATGGGCAATTCGACCAGTAACTGTAGCCTGTCAAAGGCATGGTATAGGGTGGCCTGAGAAGAGCCGTAGCTGGAAGGCAGGTTCGATCCCAGGGCCACTACTGTCAGGTAATCAGAGGCTATGGTAGAGTCCGGAGAACTCATGAACAGCCTCGACAAATACACTCACATGATCGGGATTAACCTGCGGCGTGATACCGTGTCCGAGGTTAAAGACGTGTCCGTTAGCCCTGCCAAAACTTTCTAAAATACTGGCGACCTCTCGACGAATGACATCAGGAGAAGCATATAAAATTGCCGGATCCATATTTCCCTGTAACGCCACCTTGCGACCTATTCTTTGCCGTGCCTGTCCGATATCGATAGTCCAATCCAGTCCCACGGCATCGCAACCGGAATTCGCAATGGTTTCCAGCCATTGCCCGCCGTTCTTGGTAAAGAGAATTACCGGTATTTTTCTGGATTCGCTTTCCCTGATCAGTCTGGCAACAATTTCTTTCATGTAGGTGAGCGAAAACTCCACATAGGCGGAGCTGGTCAGAATGCCACCCCAGGTATCGAAGATCTGTACAGCCTGCGCGCCTGCCTCGATCTGAGCATTGAGGTAGTCTGTGACTGCTTTGGCCAGTTTGCTCAATAGCCGGTGCATTGCCTCGGGACTGTCGTAGAGAAACTGCTTGGCAAGGCTGAAGTCTCTGGAACTGCCCCCTTCAATCATATAGGTGGCAAGCGTCCACGGACTGCCTGAAAACCCGATAAGCGGCACGGATCCATTAAGCTCCCTGCGAATTAGTGCTACCGCGTCCGTCACATAAGCCAGGTCATCAGCAATATTAATATCCGGCAGTTCGTCCACGTCCTGCCCGCTGCGAATTAATTTTTTGAATTTCGGTCCTTCCCCCTCGGAGAAGTACAGCCCTTGCCCCATGGCATCGGGAATGGTCAGAATATCTGAGAATAAAATAGCCGCATCAAAAGCATATCGACGCAGTGGTTGCAGTGTTACCTCACAGGCCAGTTCAGGATTCTTGCACAGGCTGAGGAAATCACCGGCCTGCTTTCTCGTGTTCCGGTATTCGGGTAAATAGCGGCCCGCCTGTCGCATCATCCAGACCGGTGTCACGTCGACATCCTGACCCGCCAATGCCCTTAGAAAGCGATCATTCTTCAATTCCACAAAACCACCTTCACTCCCGGATCCATCGGTGCCCTAAAGCAGTGATCATACTTTCCCATCATAAGTCAGCACATCTCCTGTACATCATTCACTCCAGTCACGGGGATAAAAAAAGCGTCCGGGCTTATGCCGAATCTCCCAGGCAGAGCCGATCTCCCGCCGTGAGTGTTTGCTTTACAAACTCTGCATCAATATCGCCCTGAAGAAAAGCTTCGCCTATAGCTCTTAACACAATGAAACGAATCCTGCCGCGCTCTGCTTTCTTGTCAGATGACATTAGATCGATATAGGTCTCAGTGGAGATCGCCGCAGGTGGCGCCACTGGCATGCCAAATTTTGCCAGCGTGGATTTTATGCGCAGGGCCTGGCTCTGGTCCAGCCAACCCATTCGCATGGACAAATCTGCAGCCATAACCATCCCAGCTGCCACCGCCTCACCATGCAACCAGGTGCCATAGCCCATGGCAGTTTCAATAGCGTGGCCGAATGTGTGTCCAAGGTTCAGCAGGGCACGTACACCACTTTCCCGCTCATCCTTAGCCACGATAGAGGCCTTCTGTTCACAGCAAACCTTCACCACATTGGATACCAGTTCAGGGTCCAGCTGCAGGATTCCATCGGCATGCTGCTCCAGCCAGGTAAAGAAATCGGCTGCATTGATCAATCCGTATTTCACCACCTCTGCCAGACCAGCTTTTACTTCGCGCTTGGGCAGAGTACTCAAAACAGATGTATCAACCAGGACACATTGTGGTTGGTAAAAGGCGCCTATCATATTTTTACCTTGTGGGTGGTTAACTCCTGTTTTACCACCCACTGAAGAATCGACCTGGGCCAGTAATGTAGTCGGAATCTGAATGAAATTAATTCCGCGCTGATAAGTGGCGGCGGCAAATCCGGTAATATCGCCAACAACTCCACCACCCAAAGCTATCAGCGTAGAAGACCGGTCAAACTTCTCAGCTAATAGCCGGTCGTAAATCTGGATCACCGTATCCAGGTTCTTATGTTGCTCGCCATCGGGAATAACCAGCGCGTCACAGCCTGATGAACACAGTGCTGTCTGCACTTTTTCAAGATACAACGGAGCCACTACCTCGTTGGTTACAACCAGTACTTTTCCTTTACCAATGTAGGGTAATAGTAGCTCTGGCTGTTCCAGCAGTTCTTTACCAATGAAAATTGGATAGCTGCGATCGGCTAATTCTACGTTTACTGTTAACATAATCCTTTGATTTCCAAATCCCAAGCTGGAGCCGTTTGGACATATTTCATGAAGCTCTCAAATACACGCCCACCCTGATTTAAATGAATAATCAGAGGTGCCTTAATCTGCCAAATATTTTTTTATCTTTTTGGTAACTTCTTTACCCACCGATCTTGGATTGCGACGATTTGTATCCACAATGATATCAGCAAGCTCCAGATAAAGTGGTTCTCTAATCTTCATTAATTCCTTAATTCTTTTTGCCGGATCAGGTGTTTGCAGCAACGGCCGGCTCTTGTCTCGGCTGGTGCGTCCTACTTGCTGGGCCAGGGTTGCCCTTAGATAAATCACCAGTCCTCTGGCTCTTAAGCAATTGCGATTTTCATTCGCTAACACCGAGCCACCGCCGGTGGCGAGTACTATATTTTTTTTGGCGGACAATTGGTCGATCATACGAATTTCTCTTAGCCTGAATCCTTCCTCACCTTCGACGTCGAAAATCCAGGGTATATCCGCACCGGTAAGCAGTTCAATTTCTCGATCAGAATCGTAAAATTCCAGCTTAAGCTGTTCCGCAATAACCTTTCCAACCGTGGTCTTACCCACCCCCATGGGTCCGATCAGAAATACATTTTCCAATTTTTTCATTCAGGGAACCTGCGCCTAGCTAGTACGTGCGCCATTGTACTCTCTTACTGGATTGAACAAATAGAGCTTCCTTTCCTGTATTGACCAGAAGGAGTAACCGGGAGCATCAACCCTGAGCACTCGTTAAACCGGAAAGGTGGATACTGGCAGACCGCTGCGAGCCATTAAAGCTCGCCCCTCGTGCTGCCAGAATTCGTTTTGAATTAGCGGATGCTGATTTCAGCGATGATTTTAGGCGTGATAAATATCAAGAGTTCAGTGCGCCGATTCTGATTCACTGTTCGTTTGAAAAGGCGTCCAATATAGGGAACATCTCCCAGTATGGGGGTTTTTGTCTCTGTAACAGTGGACTCCTCCCTGAATACACCACCAAGCACAATCGTCTCACCGTTATTTACCAAGGCGCTGGTCGTAATCGCATTGGTATTGATTGCAGGAACATCCCCCCCACCAGGAGCAACTGAATCCTGCCGAATTTCCAACTGCATGTTAATTCGACCATCTGGCGTAATCTGCGGTGTGACTTGCAGCGACAATACTGCTTCTTCAAATTCTGTAGTTGAACCACCTGCAGTACCACCGGCTTGAGTCTGATAGGGAATCCTCACACCAGAGGAAATGGTTGCCATTACCTTGTCCTGCGTTGTCACTTTAGGTCTGGCGATTACTTCACCGTTGCCGCTGTTTTCCAGAGCAGACAATTCCAGTTCAATTAATGCGCTACTTCCGGTATAGCCAATTGAAAACGATGTGGCATCATTTGATGTCACTCCAAGATCAACTACCAAGGCTTCAGGAAAACCGACTGATCCTGTGGGTATGGACACACCACCTATCGCCTGGTCTACCAAAGACTGAATAATGCTTGGTTCTACACCATCCTGCAGAGCCTGCAATCGTGTCGAGTCACCTGCCAGCAGAGCATCTTGCAATGCAGCGTCTCGCGCAACACGATTATTTGATTGCTGGAGAGTTGAGGCTTGTGAGCCGCCGTAGCGGAAATTACTACCACTGTTCGGACTGCCCGTCCCACCCCACCTTATACCAAGTTCCCGGCCGAAGTCGGTGGATACGTTTACGATTCTCGCTTCGATAAGCACCTGGCGAACAGACACATCAAGCGTTGCCAGCATTGCCCGCACTTCTTCCTGCTTCTCTTCGGTGTCCCGTACGATTATAATATTAGTTCTTTCGTCAACAGTCGCTGACCCTCGGGCAGAAAGTATTCCACCACCAGTAGGCGCTGCATCCCCATCAACAGGTACTGGCGGTGCAGCCGCGGCCGCTGCTGCTCCCCCACCACCTTCGCCAGTCAGCAAAGCCAGGATATCATTAGCATCGGCATAGTTGATCTGCACAAACTCGGTGAAAAGCGGTGCTAATTGCTGTGCCTGCAATGCCGCCTCCAATTCCAGTTGTTCCTGTGTTGCTATTTCATTAGCAGGCGCCACGTATAATACATTGCCTTCCAGTCGACTGCCTAAGTTTTGAGTTCGAAGCACAAGTTCCAGTGCCTGATCCCACGGCACATTGTTCAGCACTATGGTGATATTTCCGGTAACGTCTCCACCGACGACAAGGCTGAAGTCATAGGTGTCAGCCAGTATCTGCAATACCGATCTTACTGGTATGTCCTGAAATGACATGCCTGTGATTGCACCCGTATAAGCTGCTGTTGCATCCCCATCAATGACCTCCACCTCCGGTGGACGAATGCTCACAACATATTCAGGTCCACTCTGAAAGGCAACATACTCATAAGTGCCATCGATATCGATCACCACCGTAGCTCGATCGGATTGGCCCAGCACATCAACCGTTGATACAGGTGTAGCGAAGTCTGTCACGTCAAATCGGCGGTTCAGATCCTCTGGTACTTCAGTATTATTGAATTCCACATAAATTCTGGAACCTATCTGTTCGACACTTCCGACCACTCGTTCACTTGAGAGCTGGATAATAACCTGCCCTTCTTCGTCATCACCCCGCCTGAAATTGACATCAGTTATGGCATTACTGTCATCAGCATCGGAACCCTGAAACTGATCGGCGGTAGCAACTCCGACGATGGCGAGACCTGCATCATTACCAACCTGAACAACCAGAATATTGCCGTCAATACGTGTCTCATAATTAACCAGTTGGTCCAGATTAACAACTAGCCGGGTACGGGAACCATCGTCCAGTACAATTACACTCTGGGCATTATTTGAATCGATGTTAAAACGCTGCTGGGAAAGCCCACTGGAGACCCCGTTGAGATCGAGAGATATGCGTGCCGGATTATCAAGCACAAAGCCTGTTGGCTCTGGAGGATTTCCATCAAAGCTTAATTGGATTTCTATACTATCTCCCGGCAGATTCGCAAAGCCAATGCTGTCCAATGTGACTGGCTCCTGTGCTGAAACAACTCCAGCGAGACACACTGCTGCTGCGAATTGGAAGAATCGATTTAGCAACATGGTAATTCCACTCTTTTGTTTTCTGATCTTCGGCAATTTTATCACCCTGCATTACCTCAACTCGCAATTACCTTCGTAACGAGAGTGTTTGTGGTCGCTCTATCCAGCCACCACTACCGCTTGGAACAATTTCTATCAGATTTACCTGCCCAGTTGAAATACCGGTAATTCGACCAAAGTTCCTACCCAGATAATTGCCGACCCCAACACGATGAATCGCACCTACTCCATCACTAATCAAGGCATAGTACTCACCATCCTGACCCATCGAGCCAACCATCGCCAATTCGCTGAAAGCGTGTTCTTCCAGTGCCTCCTTTAGCCGGTCCAGATCCGGCTCAACATCTTCTGAGGGCACTGAACCATCGGCTAGCAATGCGATTAGTGGTCTTTCAAATGGACTCCTGAACGAAGCTGCTCCATAGATAAAAGCCTCGTAGGGAGTAAACACTGGTACCGGCTCAACTTCTGCTCCGGGCCTCGATTTCACATCATCAACATAAATTTGCAAATCCTGTGTATTTTCCAGACGCGAACAGGCAGACAGCAGTAGTGACATCATCACAATGCTGGTAATACGCACCATGTTTCCGGTTAATTCCAAATTGCTTCAAACCTTATTCTTCATCTGATTTATAACGGTAAGTTCTTGCCAAAATGCTCATGTTTAAAAATGAATCATCCCGAGTTGAAATCGAAAAATCATGCAGGGTTACAATTCTGTCCAGACTGGCCACACCACTGACAAATGTCCCGAAGTCGTGAAAATCTCCAGTCACATCAATCTCAATTGGAGTTTCGATATAAAACTCCTGCACGCCTTCCGGAGCCAGGGCTATATTGGAAAAATCCAAACCGCTACCCAAACCGGTATCCGTAACATCATCAACCAGGCCTGGTACTTCTGTCTCACTGGGAAGTTGCCGTAATAGCTGTGCAAAAGACTCTTCCATCTCTACCGTTTGTGCGCGATAGGCTTCCAGATTAACCGCCATAAACGCCTTCTGCTCAAATTCAACTCGGATCGTATCTTCTTCAGCCGTAACCCGTTGGATTTCAGTCTGCAAATTCTGAATATCAAGGAAAAAACCAGCGATACCACAACCGATGAAAATGAATAAGGCAATTATAGCTTTCACCGGTCCGGGCCAGATACCAATGGTATCCATATCCGTCAGATCATTCGGATCAAAATTCTTTAAATCTCTAAATACGTCAGCAAAATACGACATAACTTTTCTCTATACTTCGTCTTCCAGGTCTCTAGGCAATTCCAGGGTCAGGTTTAATGAAAACCCATAAGCATCGGTTTGATTGCCATCACCGTCTTCTATTCTTGTTACTTCACTCAAATCTGAATTGTCAAACCATTCTGATTCATCCAGTCTTCTCATTAGCTCTGTCAACCGGGAGTAGGAGTCGGAAATCCCCACTATTGAAATCGTTTCTTCGAGCCTGTCCAGAGATCTGTAGTAAACTCCTTCTGGCATGGTTTTGACCAAACCATCAAATATCCTGACAATTACGGGGCGAGTACCCTGTAAATTGTTGATAACATTCATTCGTGCTCGAATTTCTTCTTTCTGCTGCTGCAGCTCATTAATCTCTATAACCCGTGCATCGAGCAAGCGAATTTCTTCTCGGATGAATTCATTTCGAGTATTCTGATTATCGATGCCAGCTTGGATATAGCCATGCACCAGAAAAATCAGTCCACCGGCTATCACAACTACGCCTGCAAGTATTGAGAAAAATTCGCGTTTACGTTCTTCCCGTAGTCGTTCGCGCCAGGGCAGTAGATTAATATGAGCCATTAGTATTCGCCCCGCATGGCCAGGCCGCAGGCAATTAACAGTGTCGGAGTATCATTAGCCAACATGGTCTTGTCCACTTTTGATCCAATCTGCAAATCGGCGAAAGGATTCGCCACAACGACTTGTGTGGACAACGCCTCCTGCACAAGCTCAGTGAGCCCCTCTATTACCGCCACGCCCCCGGCAAGTATAATAAAATCCACTTCGTTGTAATGACTCGAAGAAAAGAAAAATTGCAAGGTTTGCCCTATTTGCTGTACTACGGTTTCCCGGAAAGGTGGCAGAATCTCGGCGTTGTATTCTTCCGGCAACTCACCCCGTTTCATGGCTATTTCCGCTTCGTTGGCAGAAAGCCCGAATCTTCTCTGCACTTCCTCAGAAAGCTGGTTTCCCCCAAACATTTGCTCACGGGTGTAAATAGACTTGCCATTCAGTATGACATTCAGCGTTGTCATGGTGGCGCCAATATCAACTATAGCAACCGTCTGATCGCTCTCGGAACCAATTTGCTTACTTAGCAAGCTAAAAACCCGCTCTATGGCATAGGCTTCTATATCAATGACCTTTGCGTCCAGCCCACCAACCTCAAGCGCCGTCACTCGCGTATCGACGTTTTCCCGCCGACACGCTGCCAACAAAACCTTAACTAATTCAGGGCTACGTTCAGAAAGCTCCTGACGCTCGAAATCGATAGAGACTTCATCTAGTGGATAGGGGATGTACTGGTCCGCCTCCACCACAATTTGGTTTTCCATCTCTGTGTCACTCAATTCCGCGTTCATTTCAATAGTCTTAGTAATCACAGCAGAACCAGCCACCGCAGCGGCTGCCTCCTTACTGGCGGGCTTGAGGATACGCACAGCCTGGGAAATACATTCCCCCACCGCATCGATATCGCTAATATTCTTTTCCACCACCGCATTGGCAGGCAGAGGCCTGATAATATAGTTATCAACCTTATATTTGTTTCCACTGGGGCTAAGCTGCAATATCTTTACCGACGTTGAGCTTATATCTACTCCAAGCATAGTACTGGCTTTCTTACCGAAGCTGAGCAGATTTCCAACTTGTCCTAATTTCTCCAGCATCTGGAAAATTCCCGCGCAATATAAAATCCAAGTAAGCCGTAGCGGCCCATTCACCCACGAACCGACCGACTAACAGTGCCGCTAGCAAATCGTAAGCTTTAGGTCGGCAAAAATAAAACTAATATTAACAAAAACTTAGCTACCTTTCGCTCTGTTGCCGATGATTCAGCAAGGGTATCGGCCAAAATAAAATTTATTATAATTTTCAATAAATTATAAAGCTTTCAGAATAAACAACATTACTAGCAAATGGTGACCCAAGCACCTCTATATTTCTTTGAAACCGGTCACGTTTACAGCGCCTCCGATTACCGCTATTAAATCCGGGCGGGCCGATCAGTCTACCCCTCTATTCGCGCTTATTCAACATTTTAAGCCGTTGATATCATTAGATTTTAAGACCAGGGTCTCGAAAACACGAAATGTCGAGACTTCCAAGACAGTTTAGCCCTCAGCTATTTATTTAGTATCCGCTTACTATTCTAGTTCAGGTGTATGATAATTCACCGTTCCCTGGTCAAACTATCAAATAGCAAGACCTCAGCAGGAATCCCGGAAATACAGGGGTTTTAAGTGTGAAACCTTGAATGCGATGCCAGCATCTTGATATAGACAGGCGGTCTCTTGAGTGGCTAAAAACTTCCACATTTATCTGAAATGGGCAGCCCTTTTAGGATCTGCAGCGCTGCTGGGCGTCATTATGGTGACAGCTGCGGCCTATTTGTACCTCGCACCGCTACTGCCTTCTGCCGAAACCTACAAAAATGTACAGCTGGAAACACCACTGCGAATTTATACGGCAGATAACAAACTCATCGATGAGATCGGCAACCGCAGAAACCCGGTAAATTTCGAAGAAATACCCGACGTGCTGATAAATGCTCTCATAGCAACTGAAGACGTGCGCTTTTACTCCCACCCCGGAGTAGATATCCAGGCATTGCTGAGAGGATTCTATGGCTTTGTCCGTGGCGTGAACCTCGGTGGTGGTAGTACGATCACCATGCAATTAGCAAACAATATCTCCTTCGATAGCGATAACGTGTATTTGCGTAAATTCAAGGAAATCCCGTTCGCCCTACAAATTCAGCGAGAATTGAGCAAGGAGGAAGTTCTCGCCCTCTACCTGAACACGATTTATTTTGGTGCTGGTGCTGACGGCATTGGCGCCGCTGCGTTTGTTTACTACGGTAAACCGGTAAGTGAACTAAGTCTCCCTGAGGCTGCAATGATGATCTCGCTGCTGCCCTGCCCCTCAACCTGCAATCCTCTTAGTAATCCGGAGCGAGCGATAGCTCGTCGTGAAACCAGACTACAGAACATGTTCAGCGAAGGCATGATAAGTGAGGCAGAGTTTGAAGAGTCAGTAAATGCTCCAGTCACTGCCGCCCGCCATAATCGCAATATTGAAATCCCGGCTCCCTACGTGGCGGAGATGGTGAGACAACAACTCTATAGTGATTTTGGAGAAGATACCTACTCTCAGGGTTTTGAGGTCATCACCACGATCGATAGCGCAAAGCAGTTGGCCGGCAATGAGGCACTGATCGATGGCCTGGAAACTTACTATGACAAACTGCATGGTTACCGGGGTGCGGATACAAACTATCCAGCCATTGGCCAGGCCCCAACCTTGAACTGGCTGCAACAATTACAGGATGTTCCGGTTTACGGCAACCAGCAACCGGCCATAGTGGTTGAGGTTGGCACCCGGAGTATCAACGCCTTGCTCAAATCGGGAGACGTGGTTGCTATACCCTGGGAGGGAATGAGCTGGGCAAGACCCTATATAGATCAAAATGAGGCCTGGCCCCCACCCCGGGAAGCATCCGACATCGTGCAACTGGGCGACTTGATTCGAGTCAAGGCAGAGGGAGCAAGCTGGTCCCTGGGTCAAGTGCCGGATATACAGGGCGCATTGATTTCCATGTCTCCGGATGATGGGAAAATCCTGGCACTGGCTGGCGGCTACGATTTTCGCCGCAGCCAGGTGAACAGGGTGCTTACGGCAAGACCCCCCGGTTCAAATTTCAAGCCTTTTGTTTACGGCGCAGCACTTGAAAATGGCTATACTGCAGCCAGCACGATCAATGATGCACCGATTACCCGTGGCGACTATCGGCCTAATAACTACGAAAACAATTTTCTCGGTCCGATTACCCTGCGCTTTGCCTTGAAGGAATCCCGCAACGTACCAACCGTGCGTCTCTATGACCAGGTGGGCTGGGAGAACGTTCTGCCCTTTGCCGCCAAGTTTGGTTTTCAATCCCAGAGCTTTCCCCAAAACGACCTGACCGTTGCGTTGGGAAGCCAGGATGTGCAGCCTGTGGAATTAGTCACTGCCTATTCGATCATTGCCAATGGTGGGTATAAGGTAGAGCCCTGGTTCATAAATCAAATCTTCAGTCTTGCCGATGGGCCAGTCTATCTCTCCAATCCATTGACAGTGTGTGAGGACTGCGCCGAAGTCGGCAGCGATGCAACCGCAAATATCCAGGCGGCACCGCAGATCATCGACCCCAGAATTGCCTTCATACTCAACTCCATGTTGCGCTCTGTGGTTGTGGAGGGTAGTGGTAATCGCGTACAACGGGAACTGAGACGCAGTGATTTGATGGGTAAGACCGGTACCACCAATGGACCTCAGGAACTGTGGTTTTCCGGATTTAACCGGGATATCGCCACAACCGTTTTTGTCGGTTTTGATCAACCCAAGCCCCTTGGCGAGTCCGAGCAGGGGGCAACAGTAGCGGTGCCAATCTGGATTGACTATATGCGGGAGGCGCTGATTGAAGCGCCGGAGAATGTAATGGAACGACCTGATGGCCTGGTGGATCGTTTAATCGACAAAAACAGCGGGGAACTGGCCACCCCCGGCGAAGATAATACGGTGTTTGAATTTTTCCGGGCTGAGAATGCCCCTCAGCTGTCCGATTCCCAATTGCCGGGCAGCGATCTGACCGAGGAAGAAACGGTTGAAGTGCGTACTGAAACGATCTTCTAACAGGCTGCGGAATTCTTATCCTATACTTTTCGGTTGCCGAAGCGTTTCTTGAATCGATCCACCCGGCCGCCGCTATCCAATATCTTTTGCTTCCCGGTGTAGAAGGGATGACACTCAGAGCACACGTCTATCAGGATATCCTTGCCCAAAGTTGATTTAGTCTCCACGACATTGCCGCAACTGCATGTCGCCTTCACAGGACCGTATTTTGGATGAATATCTGGTTTCATGTTATTACCCGTCTCATGGCATCGCTATCTGGTTTATCGATCAATTCCCGGTAACGCAAGCCAGCCCAACCGGACCTCACGCAGAGGGGCGAGCATTCTATCAGAATAGATAACAGAAGCAAGTGAGAATAGGGGACAGACCACGTTTTCCGTACTTTCCCACCTTTTTTTGTCTGTCCCCTATTCTTTAGCCAGCAGCTGGTGCTTCTTCACCACTTCTTCCATGATCTGAGTGAATAGCGAAGTGACCAATTGCGGGTTGAGCTGATGCTGCTCGCAAAGCGCACGGATTTCCTCCAGTTTCAACGCTTCTCTTGCCGGATCTACTGGATTCAAATTGCTCGCAGCCTTCAACTTGCCGATCCGGTGGGTCAGGGCAAAGCGTTTCGCCAGCAATGCGATCAACTCCCTGTCGATACGATCTATTTCAACCCTGGCTTCCAATAGCTCTTCTGGAATTGGTTCGCCCGCCATTAACTTCGTCCTCAACAAAAATTTATTTGGTTCAGTACAAGATTTCACCGGAAAATGCACACCGGCTCCTTCGTGCATGAATTGTCACTTCGATCTCCAATTATTTCACAATGCCCGGCTAGTTTCTCCATAAAATCATCTTGTCATAAAAAGAGTAAACCCGATGTAGTTGTTTGCCGGACAGATTGAATTTAACATGCTTCAAACTCACATTTTGAAAGCTCATTGACCAGATGCCTATTCCCACCCAAGCGATTCTTTGCGTAGCCATTCCCTCTCCGTTAAGAAGCTTGTTTGATTATCTACCACCGACAGGTCTTGAGAGCGATGTTGCTCTCCAGCTCAGGCCCGGAATCAGGGTCTTGGTACCGTTTGGAAATCGGCGAGTAGTTGGCGTGCTTATCAGATCATCGAATCGAACCGATGTGATACCGAAAAAGCTGCGGAGCGTCACAGATATTATCGATTGGGAGCCCCTGTTCAGTACAGCGCTACTAAATTCTCTGCTATGGGCAGCTGACTATTATCAGCACCCGATAGGTGAAGTTTTTTCAACTGCGCTGCCTGCCAGCCTTCGCCAACAAGCCCAACTCAATCCGACTTCTTATAGTTGGCAAATTACTGAAAAGGGAATGGCTATCGAAATTGAGTGCCTGGGTCGAGCCTATAGACAAAAATCCCTGTTACATCTACTAAGAGAACAGTCACCGCTTACTGCCGCACAATGCAAAACCGCCGGGTTTAATATCCAATTACTGCAGCAACTCAGAGACAAAAAACTGGTTAATCGCATACTGCAACAACCAACAAAAACTGCGGCCTTTGTGTTTACGGAAAAAATAGATCCCGACAAGCCCAGGGTAAACACCGAGCAGCAATTGGCAATTAAAACAATTGCTGGTGGGCTGGAAAAATTTCACTGCTTTCTTCTCGATGGCATTACCGGATCGGGCAAGACCGAAGTGTATTTGCAAATCATCGAGCAGCAATTGCGCATCGGTAAACAAACCTTAATCCTGGTACCTGAGATTGGACTGACTCCGCAAACAATAGACAGGTTCAGGAAACGTTTTCAGGTTTCTGTTGTGGCTATCCACTCGGGCTTGACCAATAACGAAAAACTCAACTCTTGGCGAGTTGCCAGAAGCGGCGCTGCCGGTGTTGTTATCGGAACCCGATCAGCGGTATTCACCCCGCTGGCAAACCCGGGTCTTATTATAGTTGACGAAGAACATGATGCTTCCTTTAAGCAGCAGGATGGTTTCAGATACTCAGCCCGTGACCTCGCTGTAATCAGAGCCAAAGAGGAAAGTGTTTGTATTGTACTGGGCTCTGCAACACCAAGCCTGGAGAGCATGCAGAATGCGCTCTCCGGGAAATTTGCTCACCTCAAGCTATTAAACCGGGCGGGAAAGGCGCTACCACCGAAACTGAAGTTAATAGACATTGCCAACGAGTACACCCAATCCGGCTTTTCAGAGGAGTTGCTGACACAGATTCACCAGCACCTGCACAGTGGTAATCAGGTACTGGTCTTTATCAATCGAAGAGGCTTTGCACCTGTTTTGAAATGTGACAATTGTGGGTGGTTAGCTGAGTGTGAGCGTTGTGACACACAACTTACTGTACATCGAGTTCCGCTGGCCCTTAAGTGTCACCATTGTGGTTCAAATAAGCTAATACCGAAATCTTGTCCAGCCTGCCAATCCAAGCAGATTGTTACTCTGGGAATGGGTACGCAAAGAAGCGAGCAATTTCTCAGCCGACAATTTCCAGCATACCCCTGCTTAAGAATCGATCGTGATTCGACCCGCAGCAGAACCCGGTTAAATTCCTTACTGGAAAAAATTAAGTCCGGATCACCAAGTATATTGCTTGGTACGCAAATATTAGCCAAAGGCCATCATTTTCCTAACATTACTCTTGTGGCAATTCTGGACGCGGACTACGGATTATTCAGTGCTGATTTTCGCGGTCAGGAAAATATGGCACAGATTCTTCTGCAAGTCGCGGGCAGAGCAGGTCGAGCAGATCGCGCAGGTAAAGTGCTAATCCAAACCCGGCACAGCACACATCCCATGCTACAAACTCTTGTCAAATCTAGCTACCGTGATATCGCCGATATCTTATTAAAGGACAGGAAAACAGCCGAGATGCCGCCTTTTAGTCATTTGGCGTTAGTGCGTTGCGAGTCTCAGGATATCAAGCTGGCAACAACGGCGATAAATCAGATAGCCTGCCTCCTCGCCGCGAAAAACCAGACTCTATGCGGAGCAGTGAAAATGCAGGGTCCACTTCCTGCGCCGATGGAAAAGCGGGCAGGTCGTTACCGGATGCATTTGCTACTGCAAACGCGATCGCGCCCGGCTTTATCAAGACTTCTCAATCAGGCCTGCCAGGAAATTCCCAATTTAAAAATATCGCGAAAAGTCCGTTGGAGCCTGGATGTTGATCCATCTGACTTAATTTAAGGCACCTCTGATTAATTGCATATGGCGGGTCAGCACATGACCCAAGGTAAGCTCAGCAGCTTTCAATCTGGCGAATAACAACTGGCAGCGTGAACTTATTTCAATAAAGCTCGGGAAAACCGCGGATCGAGTTGGCAAAATGCTAATATGCAGCTTTAGCTTGTCCCGCAGCAACCGATAATTGATGTGGCAAATGGGTTTTCTGGCTTTTTAAGATAAATCAATCTAAGACACAAGTAGCAAATATGACTCAGGATTTCGCCAAAATCAGACCGGAACCGCTATTGGACAGAGCTCCGGTAGAGGCACCACCTGCCTGGTCATTGCTGATCACAGGCATAATAGTTGGAATTGCAGCCGGTGTGTTCGGCTGTGTGCTTTTCTATCTATCTGGTAATGTGCCACCGCTTAATTTGCGTCCCGTACAAAGCATCCTGTCGGCCAGTCCGGAAGATACGGCGATTCTGGCTGCAGAGGAGAACGCAGACGAGTTGCAACTGGATTTTTACAATGAACTCAGAGATTACGAAGTGACCGTAGATGTGACTCCGGTTGAGTTAGAGGATCCCGCGGCACTGTTGAGCAGTGAATACATGCTGCAAGCTGGCGCTTTCAAGGAAAATGAGCGAGCAAATAAGCTGAAAACACAGATGGAAAACCTCGGCCTGACGGCCATCGTGAAGCAGGGCTCTAACAACGGCAATACCCTGTATCTGGTTCAGTCTGGCCCCTATTCCACCAACGGGGAACTGGCCCAGGCAGAGCAGCTGCACCGAACCTATAATCTCGGTAGTCTGCGTCTGGTCCTGCAATAGCTGCAGATTCTTCCCAAAATCCCGTATTTACTGCATCTCAAGCCTTGATATTCTAATTCCACGCCCCATATTTGCTCTGCGGCAGGACTGTTTGGCGCACCGCTTTTTGTTGCTGCATATGTTACTTTAAACCCTGGCTCACAAGGTCATGGAGGGATTGGGTTTGCCCGGGATGCATCAACCGGCGAAGAGAATGAAATACAGATCGAAAAATTCCTTCAGTTAGTGTGGCATTAAACCGGTCTACGAATTTCGAAAGCCTTCATGGGGAATGGGGGCCAGGCAGGAGAGAAAGTTTGGAACAGTACAAAGGCACAACGATCGTTTCAGTGCGCCGTGGCAATAAAGTAGTAATCGGTGGCGACGGGCAGGTTTCACAGGGCAATACCGTCTTGAAAGGAAACGCAAAAAAAGTAAGAAGACTCTACAAGGACAGGGTAGTCGCCGGGTTTGCAGGCGGCACCGCCGATGCGTTCGCCCTGTTTGAACGCTTTGAAGAACAATTGGACAAGCACCACGGAAAGCTGGTCAAGGCGGCGGTGGAGTTAGCCAAATTGTGGCGAACAGAGCGCTCACTGCGCCGTCTTGAGGCACTGTTGGTGGTTGCAGATAATGAGACATCACTAATCATCACCGGTAATGGAGATGTGATTGAGCCGGAAGATTCCATCATGGCTATCGGATCGGGTGGCTCCTTTGCGCTGGCAGCGGCGCGAGCCCTGTTACAAAACACGGATTTGGATGCCCGGGCAATTGTCGAGAACAGCCTCGAGATTGCTGCCGATATTTGCGTTTATACAAACCAGAAACACACCATTGAAGAGCTGGAAATTGATTGATCCCTACACCCACATGGCAACCTATAGAGTTATTCAGCACAGATACAGGTATATAAGATGTCCACAATGACCCCCAGAGAAATTACTTCTGAGCTAGACAAACATATCGTGGGTCAGGATGATGCCAAACGCGCTGTAGCCATAGCGCTGCGCAATCGATGGAGACGTATGCAACTCGATGAAGAAATGCGCAGAGAAATCACACCCAAGAACATCCTGATGATTGGACCCACAGGCGTGGGAAAAACAGAAATTGCACGACGCCTGGCCAGACTGGCGCGCGCGCCCTTTATTAAGGTCGAAGCATCCAAGTTTACCGAAGTAGGTTATGTGGGCAGGGATGTTGAATCCATAGTTCGGGATTTAATCGATGTTGCAGTGAAAATGATTCGGGAAAGAGAAATCGGGAAAATACAACATCTGGCTGAAGATCTGGCCGAAGAGCGGATTCTCGATGTGTTGCTGCCACAAGCCAGAAGCGAAGAAGTTTCAACGGAAGACTCGAAGTCTACAGCGCGGCAGCTATTCAGAAAAAAGCTGCGCCAGGGAGAACTGGACGACAAGGAAATTGAAATCAAAATCTCAGAATCGCCCACCGGCGTGGAGATCATGGCACCACCGGGTCTGGAAGAGATGACCGGGCAGCTGAAAAATATGTTTTCGAATATGAATAGCGGCCGCAAGCGTTCCCGGCGCATGACGGTTGCTGCTGCACTAAAAGTGGTAAAAGACGAGGAAGCGGCAAAATTAATTAACGAGGAAGATATTAAGAACCGCGCTATCGATGCCACCGAGCAGACCGGCATCGTGTTTATCGATGAGATCGATAAAGTAACCAGTCGCCACGACCACGGCAGTGCCAGTGTTTCCCGGGAAGGAGTGCAGCGGGATCTGCTGCCACTTATCGAAGGTTCGACAGTGTCAACCAAATATGGAAGTGTTAAGACCGATCACATATTGTTTATCGCTTCTGGCGCCTTTCATTTATCCAAGCCATCCGATCTGATTCCTGAGCTGCAGGGACGACTTCCCATCAGAGTCGAATTAGATGCTCTGTCAGCCAAAGACTTCGAGCGAATTCTGGAAGAACCTGACGCTTCATTAACGGAACAATATCAGGCCTTGCTGGCAACCGAAAACTTGAAAATCAGATTCAGCAAGGACGGCATTTCCAAGATTGCGCAAACCGCCTGGCAGGTAAATGAAAGAACTGAGAATATAGGCGCACGGCGCCTGCATACGGTGATGGAAAGACTGTTGGAAGAACTTTCTTATGCAGCATCTGACCGAGGTGTAAGCGAGGACGAGGAACTGGTTATAGACTCAGCCTATGTTGAGAAGCAACTCGATGATCTTGCTAAAGACGAAGACCTCAGTCGATATATACTCTAAGGAGCCTCTGATTAATTGTTTCCGGATTAACCCAATTCATGAATGCAAAGATTCCCACCGACATAAAATTGCACAAACAGTCGGCAATACTGGAAATCTTCTATACCGATAAGTCCAGCTATACACTCAGCGCAGAATTTCTTCGGGTTCATTCTCCCTCCGCCGAAGTACGCGGCCATGGCAGCGGGCAGGAAATACTGCAGACAGGCAAGCGCGAGGTATTGATATTACAGGTGGAAATAGTCGGCAATTACGCAATAAAACTAACCTTCGACGATGGACATAATTCCGGTTATTACAGTTGGTCGTATTTAGAGGAACTGTGTAAGCACAATGATACACTCTGGCAGGACTATCTGGATAAGTTACAGGCAAACCGTGCCAGTAGAGATCCATTGCCATCGGATGCACAAGTAATTAATATACAACCCTTATCACAGGGCTAATTTAGTGCTTTAACTGACTATTCCTCTTAACCTTTCTTCAAAGAATCAATCCATGACAGAGTCAACCGATGGGCAAGAAACCACTCACTTCGGTTACGAAGAAGTTCCTGTAGCTGAAAAAGCACAAAGAGTCGGGCAGGTATTTCGTTCTGTGGCGAACAAATACGACATCATGAACGATGTGATGTCGCTTGGCACGCATCGCCTGATAAAACGATTTACCGTTGAGCTAAGTGCGTTGAGAGAGGGACACAAGGTACTTGATCTGGCCGGTGGCACCGGTGACTTCACTATGCGTTTCTCGCCACTGGTGGGAAGAGAGGGTCACGTAATACTGGCAGATATTAACGAAGCCATGCTCAATGTAGGTCGCGACCGGATTATTGACAGGGGAGTGAGCCACAATGTTTCATTTGCCCAGGTTAACGCGGAGGATTTACCGTTTGCAGATAACACATTTGATTGCATCTGTATTGCCTATGGGTTGCGTAATGTGACCGACAAAGACGCTGCATTAAAATCCATGCATCGGGTGCTTAAACCGGGCGGGAGTGTTCTGGTGCTGGAATTTTCCAGGCCCGGAAATCCAGCATTGGAAAAAGCCTACGAGATGTACTCGAAACTCTGGCCCATTGCAGGCAAGATGGTGACCGGTGATGGTGAGAGTTATCGTTATCTGGTCGAATCGATTCGCATGCACCCCGATCAGGCAACACTGGTGCAAATGATGCAGGACGCAGGATTTGATAACTGCAGATATCATGACGTGATAGGCGGTATTTGTGCCGTTCACCTGGGCCTGAAGCAAATTCCCGCAAGCACTGTTGGAGATAACACTTGAATTCACCAGGCTCCCTCGCACTGATTCCACTGGAAAAAATTCTCAATAAGTTGTTGCAGCAGGACTCACTGGTGCAACAAAAGCTAGCTAGGTTCAGCGGCAAAACACTGGAAATTGAATCTACACTGCCGAGTTTGAATCTCGTCCTGATATTGCAACGGGATTCCATTCGTCTCAGCACATTGAGTTCCGATGCGGCACAAATTAATTGTGACGCTAAAATCTCCGGCAAAGCATCCGATCTTCTTCCGCTGCTAATGGAAAAATCAACATCCCGGCCACTGGCCAATCCGGCGTTGGTTATTAGTGGTGATGCACAACTGGTTCAGGACATCTATCAAATAGCCCAACAACTGGAAATCGACTGGCAAGACCAGTTGGCTTTTTTGGTGGGAGATATCGCTACGCATCAGTTTGACCAGTTCCTGAAAAATGCTACCGCATGGTCACGACAAGCAAGAGAAAATGCCAAATACAATATTAGCGAGTATTTAAAGGAAGAGGCCCGTTCTGTTCCCAATGCGACCGAAGTTGACAGTTTTTTCTCAGACCTGGATCAGCTCAAATTGCGGATCGACCGGCTTGCTGCGCGTAAGGAAGGAGTACAAAAACGCCTTACCGAACTTGAAAAAACCTCTGGTCCCTGATTTCTATCGTACAGTGATTCCCTTGTGGGGACAGTATTCAGATGCTATCTTTGCACCCCCCTGGCCCAGATATCTCATTAGGGCGCTTGAAATTACTTTCAGGTGCTTTTTGTCACAACGAATTGAAGTGATTTTCATGGGCAAACCATAGACCAAAAATGCACTGTGTCTCATTTGTTCCGACTAATAAAAATTCTTAACGTCGCCGCCAGCTATCGACTTTATGAATTCCTCGATCAGCAGCGCTCTATATCACTGCTGCGCATGCTGCTCAAAATTTATGGCATCCCCTGGTTCCTGAGCAAAAATGCGAGGCGAGACAAAAATTCTCGTTTGCGTTTGGCAATGCAAGAGTTGGGTCCGATCTACATCAAATTTGGCCAACTATTATCGACGCGCCGCGATTTTCTCGATAGCGAGTTGGCCGATGAACTGCAGTGTCTGCAAGATAATGTACCTCCATTTACCAGTCCAACTATAAAAGAAGTCGTTGAACTTTCTCTGGGCACATCGGTTGCATCGGTGTTCAGCGAATTGGATTCCCAGCCGCTGGCTTCTGCGTCAGTTGCCCAGGTACATGCAGGCAGATTAAAAACTGGCGAAGAAGTTGTGGTAAAGGTTATTCGTCCCGGTATTGAAAAAACTATAACAGCGGATTTGAAATTACTGAAGTGGGCTGCGCGTCTGGTTGAGACTCATCTAAGTATTGGAAAACGACTTAAGGCAATCGAAGTAATCGATGACTACGAGAAGATAATTTTTGATGAGCTAAACTTGCTAATAGAGGCGGCAAATACAACTCAGTTAAGACGGAATTTTTCAGACTTTGCTGTACTTTATGTTCCAAAAATCCATTGGGATTATTGCCGCAGCAATATTATGGTTATGGAAAGAATTTACGGCATACCTATTTCCGATATTGCGGGCCTTGAAAAAAATAAGGTAAATCTGAAAAAACTTGCAGAAACCGGAGTTGAAATATTTTTTACTCAGGTCTTCGATCATGCCTATTTTCATGCAGACATGCATCCTGGAAATATTTTTGTGGCGGAGAATAAACCTGACCAGCCTCAATATATCGCAATCGATTGTGCCATAATTGGCTCTCTTAATGATGACGACCAACAGTATCTGGCAAAAAACCTGCTAGCCATATTCAAACGGGACTACCGAAAAGTAGCTAAGCTCCATGTTGAGTGTGGCTGGGTGCCACCGGACACGAAAATTCACGAATTTGAGACAACCATACGATCGGTGTGCGAGCCGATATTTGAAAAACCGCTCAAAGATATTTCCTTCGGTCAACTGCTGGTGCAACTGTTCCGGACTGCCGGGCGATTTAACATGGAGGTGCAACCCTCTTTAGTATTACTGCAGAAAACCCTGTTGAATGTGGAAGGCCTCGGCAGACAGCTTTATCCTGAATTGGATTTATGGCAAACGGCGCTGCCTTTTCTGGAAAACTGGAATAGCAAAAGACTTAATCCCTTTACTCTGTTATCCCGCATTCAGGAAAATGTACCGGGCTGGATAGAGCAGTTGCCAGAGTTACCTAAGCTGGTGATTGATGCCGCCACTAACAGCCGACAATTAGAGGAGATCAACCGATCGCTGGTAAAAAAACAGCAATCGATTGAGAAGGAATTGGCGCGGCAGCGCGTTCGCACGCGCAACTCAGGATTAGCTGCCCTATTGTTCGCCGCCTTATTGCTGTATCCACCACTAAGTACATTGGTTAGCAACCTGCCAATTTTAGCCGTGGGACTGGCGGTCGTGGGTGTTTACCTTTTGTATTTTAAGCGCTGACATAGCATACTATCGGCATGTCATCGTTTCTTAGCCAGATTAATTGGAATAGTGATGGCTTGGTGCCGGTAATTACTCAGGAAGCGTCTACACTGCGTGTATTGACTCTCGCCTGGCTGAATAGGGAAGCCCTGCAAACAGCAGTTGCCGAAGGTCGAGCAGTGTACTGGTCAAGGTCCAGAGGCGAGCTTTGGCGTAAGGGAGATGAATCGGGTAACAATCAGGAACTGGTGGATGTTTTTCTTGATTGTGACAATGATACAGTATGTTATCTGGTAAACCAGGTGGGAGGTATCGCCTGCCACACTGGCAGGGAAAGTTGCTTTTATCAAAAGTTGATTGATGACCAGTGGCAGATTCTGGATCCAGTCCTGAAAGATCCAGAGGAAATGTATAAGCGTTAGTACGGCGGCCAGGTGAGGCACATTGCAGACTCATGAATGACATACTTAACCAGTTAGCCAATGTGTTGGAGCAACGTAAGACTGCCAAAGCTGACGAATCCTATGTAGCCAGCCTGCACGAGAAAGGGCTCAACAAGATTCTCGAAAAAGTGAGTGAAGAGGCAACAGAAACAGTGCTGGCAGCGAAGGACTGTGAATTGAATGATCCAGACTCAAAGCAGGACGTGATTAAGGAGACGGCAGATCTGTGGTTTCACACCCTGGTGATGCTAAGCCATCTTGATCTTGATCCCAACCAGGTGTTGGAGGAACTGGAAAAACGTTTTAATATATCCGGTCTTGAAGAAAAGGCGTCACGACAAAATTAATTCAAAATTCGTTAAGGTAATCGAATTGTTGGAATCGGAGGTTTATTATGGGTATAGGCGGTATTGGAATTTGGCAACTACTAATCATATTGTTGATTGTAGTAATGATTTTTGGCACGAAAAGATTGCGTAATCTGGGTTCGGATCTGGGTGGGGCACTTAAAGGTTTTAAAACTGCGATGAAAGATGAGGAGGCTGACAAGGACCAGAATGATGACGAAGCTGAAGCAGCCTCTAGCGAAGCAACTGAGGCAACCGCAGAAACAGAAGAAAAGGAAGAGGAAGTAAAATAAACTATCCCGGACTGATTCTCCCAGGCACATCAACAAAGCCTCTCTCCCTAACAAAAGATCCTGGTTTTTTAAACCCTGGCTCGGTTACAGACTATGTTCGATATTGGCCCATTTGAAGTAATCGTACTCTGCATTGTTGCGCTGATCGTAGTCGGACCCGAGCGACTACCCGGTGCAGTGAAGACTGCCGGGCTGTGGATTGGAAAATTCAGACGCAGTTTCTACAAAATCAAATCGGAAATAGAAAGAGAATTGAACGCTGACGAAATCAAAAGACAGTTGTACAACGAATCTGTTCTGGCAGATATTGACGAAGCCAAAACTCAACTGACAGATACAGCGAAGGACACAGAGGAATCAGTAAAAAATCTCGTTAGCAGCAAAGACCTGGATCCGGGTTTCAGCGAAGCACTTAAAGCAAGTCAAAGCGCGGAACAGTCACTGGCAGGCGAACTTAAAGAAGCGGCGGATTTGATCGAGGATGTGGCCGAGCAACTTGGCTCCGATGCAGATGAGCCGGAAGCGACCCCAGAAAAGCCAGACAACAGCGCAGACCTGGCAAAATAATGCTATCAGCCGAAGACGAAAAAGAACTCACTCTAATCGATCACCTGATCGAGTTAAGAGACCGCATACTGAAATGTATCATTGCGATAGTCGTGTTATTCCTGGCACTTTTTTATTTCGCCAACGATATCTATACCTATGTCGCAGAACCGATGATCGCAGCTTTGCCGGAAGGCTCAAGCATGATCGCCATCGACCCAACCTCGCCTTTCTTCACTCCTTTTAAACTGACATTCATTGTAGCGTTTCTTATTGCGGCGCCCTATATCCTCTATCAGCTGTGGTCGTTTATTGCACCGGGCCTGTACAAGAACGAGAAGGCGTTGGCCATCCCGCTGTTTATTTCCAGCGTGGTGCTGTTCTATGCTGGAATCGCGTTTGCCCGCTATATATTATTTGGCATTGTGTTCGGATTCTTTATCTCCGTAGCGCCTGAGGGCATCGCGGTGACCCCAGACATCGCCAGTTATCTTAGTTTTGTCCTGACCATATGCTTCGCTTTTGGCTTTGCTTTCGAGATACCCATCGCCGTTTTTCTCTGCATCTGGGCTGGACTGGCCGAGCCGGACTCACTGGCAGGAAAGCGGCCTTATGTAGTGGTGGGTTGCTTCGTTGTGGCTATGCTGTTAACACCACCTGACCCATTTACCCAATCCATGCTGGCACTGCCCATGTGGGCGCTGTTTGAAGTTGGGATAATCGCCGGCAGATTAATTCGCAAAAAGCAGGTAGAAGAAGAAAAACAGGCTGCAAGCTAGGCTAGTACCTTCAAAATAAATGTAACCGGGCCGTCGTTTTCCAGTTCAATTTTCATATCTGCGGCAAATTTTCCGCTCTCAACAAATTCATAATTTTGCTTTGCCGCTGCTACCATATGGTTATATATCTGCTCCGCGTCAGCAGGGGGCATGGCTGATGAAAAACTTGGCCTGAGACCTTTGTTGGTATTTGCAGCAAGCGTAAATTGGGAAACCAGCAACAGGCCACCGGCGATATCCTTTACATCCAGGTTCATGCGGCCCTCCGCATCGGTGAAAATCCGATAGGCCAGCAGTTTGGACAACAACTTTTCGGCTGTTTCCACACTGTCATTTTTCTCGACACCAATGAAAGCCAGCAATCCCTGTTCTATTGATGCGTGGACAAGGCCTTCAATTCGAATATGTGCCCGGTTTACCCGTTGCAATAATGCGATCACTTCAAAAATCCCTTATGAAAAAGCACAGAGTCACACAGCACCGCCTGGTTTTCTTCCAAATGATCACCGCGAAAGGCCCTGCTCTCACCGCCCCTGACTAGTCTCGCTCAAGTTCTTTGGCCAGATCCTGCACTGCTCGAATTAGTGCGTCCACCGTACCCGGTTCTAACGAGGAATGCCCGGCATCACGAATGATATATAGCTCAGATGATGGCCAGTGCTGATGAAGGGTATGGGCATTTTCCAGCGGACAGCCCATATCATAGCGACCGTGCACTATACGACCCGGAATGTATTTGATTGTTTCCATATTTTTTAGAATTTGATTTTCTTCGATGAAGCCTGCATTCATGAAAAAATGAGTTTCGATTCTTGCCAATGCCAATGCATTGTGGGCCTTGGTCATTTTTTTTAAAGCCTCCACGCTGGGCCGTAACGTGGAGCAATTACCCTCCCAGGCAGACCAAGCTTTCGCGGTCGCCATTCGAGCCAATTCATCATTCCCGGTTAAGCGTTTATAATAGGCTTGCACCAGGTTGTCTCTTTCACTTTCCGGAATGACTTTGATAAATTCTTCCCAGTAGTCAGGGAAAACCTGTCTGGTCCCGTCTTTATACAGCCAGGATAAATCCTGCTGACGGCAGAGAAACACGCCGCGCAGGATCATCCCCAGTACGGCATCGGGATATTTCTGTGCGTAGAGTAAACTTAAGGTGGCTCCCCACGAACCGCCAAACAAAACCCATTTGTCCACATCGAGATAAGCGCGGATTGCCTCTATATCGGCGATAAGATAGTCAGTTTCGTTCTCCTCTAATTCACCATGAGGCGTAGAGCGGCCACAGCCGCGTTGATCGAAGGTAATGATGCGGAATCTGGAAGGATCATAAAAGCGGCGGGAACTGGCATCGCAGGCAGCACCTGGCCCACCATGGACAAACAACACCGGCAGACCATCGGGACTACCGCTTTCATCGAGATAGAGTTCATGCAGTTCCGACACCTTGAGTTGGTGGCGCTTGTAAGGCTTCAATTCAGGATAAAGAATCAGCATGGAGTGTTGGTCACTAGTCTGTTCACAGCTACGGCTCATGTTAGCGCCAAACCCTGCGAACCTCTAGTACCTCGACCAGGGTTAAGTTTCGGGTGCAGCGGGTCTCTCAGCGTTTAGATGCAAGGCACTTTTGCGCCGTCGTAGCCTGCGCTCCATCAAGCGAAAGCAACGCCGCAGATGAACGCTGAGAGGCCCGCCCTTCGGGAGTTCACCAGACTGTCCATTGTGGCGTTGCAGCAACTTGACTTAGCGGTGCTAGGCCTGCATTACTGCGCCTGACACTGAACAGTCTGGTGAACTCTGCACTCCAAAATTAACCCTGGTCGAGGTACTCCCGCTATAGATCAGGCAGGAATTCCCCTGGCCTCAGATCCACAATTACGCCGTTTTCGCTCATTTTCGGTCAGGTATTTCTTGCGCAGGCGGATGTGATTGGGGGTTATCTCCACCAGTTCATCATCGTCGATAAACTCCATCGCCTGTTCCAGAGTGTGGATTATCGGGGGTGTTAACACGATGTTTTCATCCGTGCCAGAGGCGCGAATATTGGTTAGTTGTTTTCCCTTGGTCGGATTAACCGCCAGGTCATTGTTGCGACTGTGTAATCCCACAATCATCCCTTCGTAAACTTCCACATTCGGCTTGATAAACAACTTACCCCGCTCCTGCAGATTAAATAATGAGAAACCCAGGGCTTTACCTTTGACCATGGAAACCAACACACCGTTTTTGCGACCCGCCATCTCGGCAGCCTTAATCGGGCCATAGTGATCAAAAATATGGGTCATTACACCGCTACCTGATGTCATGGTCAGAAACTGGGAGCGAAAACCAATCAGGCCGCGGGTCGGCACAACAAATTGCAGTCGTACCCGCCCTTTACCATCAAGCAACATATCCTGCATCTCAGCACGCCGCTGACCTAACTCCTCAATCACCGAGCCCTGATGTGCCTCATCACAATCAACCACCAGAGCTTCGAAAGGTTCTTCTGTGACTCCATTGACCTCATGAACGATCACTTCCGGCCTCGATACCGCCAACTCGAATCCTTCCCGGCGCATAGTTTCGATCAACACGGATAAATGTAACTCGCCTCGACCCGATACCTTATACTTATCCGGCGTATCACCCTCCTCAACACGCAATGCCACATTATGAATCAGCTCTCTCTCCAATCGCTCCTTGATGTTCCTCGTGGTGACATACTTGCCATCGAGTCCGGCGAACGGAGAATCGTTGACCTGAAATATCATGCTGATGGTCGGCTCGTCAACACTGAGTGCTTGCAAGGCCTCGATGTGATCAGGATCACACAGTGTATCCGAGATGTTCAGATTCTCGATACCTGTGATACAGACTATTTCTCCAGCACCAGCTTCTTCCACATCGATTCTCTCCAAACCGAGATGGCTCTTCACCTGCAATATCCTGCCCTTGCGTTGCTCCCCTTCACTATTGACAATCACCACAGGCAAATTACGTCGCGCTGAACCACGGTTGATTTTGCCAACCCCAATGACACCGACATAGCTATTGTAATCCAACGCACTGATCTGCATTTGAAAAGGTGCCTCCGGCCTGACATCGGGTGGGGGAACTTCATCCACGATCACTTGCAGCAGGGCCTCCATATCACCACCGAGTTGCTCGGCATCCAGACCCGCTACACCCTCAAGCGCCGAGGCATAGATAACAGGAAAATCCAGCTGCTCCTCGTTAGCGCCAAGGCGATCAAACAGGTCGAAAACTTCATTGAGCACCCAATAGGGCCTGGCGCCATCACGATCGACCTTGTTAATCACCACGATTGGGTTCAGCCCTTGTGCGAAGGCCTTCTGCGTGACAAATCGCGTCTGTGGCATGGGTCCCTCCACCGCATCCACCAGTAGCAGCACGCTATCAACCATGGACATGACACGCTCAACTTCCCCACCAAAATCAGCGTGACCCGGTGTATCGACAATATTGATGTGATAGTCGCGCCAGTTTATCGCCGTATTCTTGGCCAGAATGGTGATGCCACGCTCCCGTTCCTGGTCGTTTGAATCCATCACCCGCTCAACCTGCTTGCCCCGGGTTTCCAGTGTTCCGGACTGTTGCAGGAGCTTATCCACCAGCGTCGTCTTACCGTGGTCGACGTGGGCAATAATGGCGATGTTACGGATCTTCTCTATCACGCTTGCTGTACCTTGGGTAGGGACTGTTTCAGACACCGGTATGACAGATTCTGAGTAAGCTGTGCTTTCCCCGATCTATTTGTCGGGCACACAGGATATTGATTCGGCAAAAGGCGGCGATTTTACACGATGGTGGAAATAATTTCATGACTATGATGACAATTCGGTGAAAAAATCGAATGACTCCGGGCCTGAGATATCAGCACAGATATTTTAAGCTCATCGCCTAAGTGTTTGTGTGTTTAAACGGCTTGGGCTTGGCGATCCTAGCTAGTTGATGCGTGTATCGGGGATTGGGGAGGGATTACTTTTTTTCCGTTCCTATGGGCCATCCCTGGCCCGTCCCGCGCTTCATCCCTGGCGCTAGTCACGGAAAAAAAGTAATCCCTCCCCAATCCCCTGTCGAATTCACTGTTCTTTTTGAACTCCAATTCAATTGCTTTTGCGGAAAAAGCCAGAGAAGTACATAGTCATGGCCTCTGTAACTATTTGTTATATAGCGCAGAAGTCAGAGGTTGTTGCTAGTCTCTCAGTTATGCCTCAGATGTAGATAAGAACTCGAGCGAGCTTGGAAAAGGAGGTTGTTTTTTTGTGACTAGCGCCAGGGATGAAGCGCGGGACGGGCTAGGGGCAGGTTTTTGCTCCTGCAAAACCTGCATACCGTACATCCATGTACATAACGTCCCACCGGAACGAAAAAACAACCCCCTGTTCCAAGCTTGCGTCCAACACGTATGGCACCAACATTAGAAATGGGCGCACTACACACACAAATATTAGTCAAATTTTCCGATTTAACTCGATATATTTTGGGGATATCTCAGGTACTGAGCTATTAAGCGATGTGATACCAAATTCATAGAAGGATGCTTCAAACTCTTGTCCATATTAGTCAGGCGGAGAAAACACGCCCACATTGTCATGCCCTTCATCACTGAGATTGGCTGCATGTAGCTTGCTCATCATGCCTTTATCACAGTAGAGGAAATAGCGCTTATCACGATCGAGTGAATCGAAAGTGGTGCGTAATTTATAAAAAGGGATTTGTAATAGCTCGACCCCTTCACCAATCAGTGATTGATCCAGGGGCTTGAGTTCGAGCTCAGATGGATGACGAATATCGATTAATATGGCGTCATTGCCAAGTTCAGATACCACATCAACCGGGGTGGCATCCTGCATGAGGTCTTCGGCTAGTTTGGTGATCAGCTGATGATTGGCATTTTCTATCGCTTTATCCAGAACTGAAAAATCGAAGTTGCTCTCTTCCCTCTCTATGCGCTCTATTCTCGCTCTTGTGGTTGGTTTAACCGAAATGACTCCACAATACTCGGGTATATCCTTCGAAAAATCCTCGGTACCTATCGCCCGCGCCTGATCTATGATTTGCTGCTTGTCACTCGTGCTCAACGGACGCAACACCATGGTGTCGCAGACCGAGTCGATCACGGCCAGGTTCGGCAGCGTTTGACTGGACACTTGCGACACACTCTCGCCTGTCACCAGAGCCTGTATTTGCAGTTCTTGTGCTACCCGTTCTGCAGCCCGCAACATCATGCGCTTTAACACCACTCCCATTTGGGAATTTTTGACTTTGGTGAGTATTTCCTCCACCACTCCCTGAAAAGGCACGGATATAAACTTTACCCGGTGGGAGCTGTGGTATTTCATCCATAAGAACAACGCGACTTCCTTTACGGCCAACTCATGTGCCCTGCCGCCCAAATTGAAGAAACAATAATGCGTAAGCAAACCCCTTTTGATGCACAGGTAGCTGGATACGGATGAATCGAAACCGCCGGATATGAGAGAGAGTACAGAATCCTGACAGCCCAGTGGAAAACCGCCGAGGCCTGGAAACTTATTACTGACCAGAAAGAGTTCCTCGTCGTGAATTTCCAGGTTGACCGTAACGTCCGGATTCACCAGCTTAACTCCCGCGGCCTCGGTATGCTGGTTAAGACCTCCGCCAACAATTCGCTCCACATCGATTGATTTGAAACCATGCCGCCCTTTACGCTTGCAGCGCACCGCAAAGGTCTTATCCCTCAGTGCCTCGGTAAAGAAGGTTTTACACAGCTCCAGGATTCCATCCATGTCCGGTAGTGGAAACTTTTCTACCTGTAGTATTGAGCTTATGCCTGGCGTATTGATCAGTTTGTTGATTATCAGGACCGCCAGGGCTTTATCATTGCGGGAAAATTCGACTTCGAGCACGTCCCATTCCCCGGACACGGACACAGAACTATCCAGCTCACCAAGAATTGCGCGAAGATTCTTCCTCAATTGCCGAATGAAGCGCCGCCGAACCGGGCGAGATTTGATGGTAATTTCTGGAAACAACTTGACTAAAAACAGCATGGATAATTCTCAGGAATATGGAGCCGGCCCATTGCTCGCTCTGTAACAGATAAGATGGCCTTTATTTTGACGAGTTTTAACTCTGGCCCCAACCGTAGATGGCGAAAAAGCGAGGGATGAAACCATTTTTTGTCTAAAATGGGAAGCAATATCATAAAATCGCCCCATGATAGTGCGGTAAATAGCTGTCTGTGCAGTTATGGTGCGTTTCAATTGAGTCTGGGATAGCTGACCCAGTAAACATCGACTCCTCAGGCCCTCTCCAGATGGCATATATTTTGCTCTTCAAATGTACAGAAAAAATAGAGAAATAAATTGCTCGTGCTATTTAACTGCAGCGGCTTAGGCTGTTATGATTTTCGCCCTTGGCCAAAATTCGAATATTACAGCAGGTCATGACATCAAGTAGTGAGTTCACTTAGGATAGGAGATAGTTAGAAAATGAAATCAAAATTGGAATACATATGGCTTGACGGCCTTAAGCCCACCCAGAGCTTGCGCAGCAAGACTCTGGTCAGGGATAATTTTGGCGGTACTCTGGAAGAATGCCCGATGTGGAATTTCGACGGCAGTTCCACGAGTCAAGCTGCAGGTGATGATTCAGATTGCCTGTTAGAACCCGTAGCAATTTACCCGGACCCGGACCGAGCCAATGCATTCCTGGTAATGACGGAGGTATTGAATGCGGATGGCACCCCCCATGTGTCCAACGCCCGCGCCACCATCGATGATGATGATGTGGATTTTTGGTTTGGCTTCGAGCAGGAATATTTCCTCTGGGATGTAAAAACCAATCTGCCACCAGGCTTTCCCAGTGGAGGTTATCCCAGTCCCCAAGGTCCCTATTATTGCTCGGTAGGTGCTGCCAATAACCATGGCCGTGAGGTAATTGAAGATCATCTGGATATTTGCCTGGAAGCGGGTATAAACATCGAAGGTATCAATGCCGAAGTGGCTGCGGGCCAATGGGAATTTCAAGTATTTTCCAAGGGTGCCAAACAAGCAGGTGATGAAACCTGGATCACGCGCTACCTGTTAGAGCGCACCGCAGAGCGTTATGGATTGGCCATCAACTACGAACCCAAACCATTGGGCAAGGATCTGGACTGGAACGGTTCAGGGATGCATGCGAATTTCTCTAACGGCGTAATGCGGGAATCCGGTGACGAGGAAATCTTCACCAAGATCTGTGAAGCGTTCAGTCAGAATATCGAGCGCCACATCAGTGTCTACGGTGCAGACAATGATCAACGCCTGACCGGTCTGCATGAGACTCAGGCTATCGATCAGTTCAGCTATGCTGTCGCGGACCGGGGAGCATCTATCCGCATTCCCGTCGTTACTGTGCAGGCTGGCTGGAAGGGACGCCTGGAAGACAGACGAACGTCTTCTAACGCAGATCCTTATAAAGTGGCTGCTGTTATTATCAAGAGCACCAAGGAGGCCCTGGCCTAGTAGTTGTCTAAACAGAGTGTTTGTTGTTTTAAACCTGAAAGCCCGGTCTTGTACCGGGCTTTTTATTAGCATCTAGAAACTTGACCTGATTGTAAGAATTCCCTGGAATTCCTATTATTAAGTCACTTTCCCCATAATTCCACGTCAGCACTTGTTTTTTGCACCATTATGGTGCATAGTCCTGCTGTCCTGTGCTCTCCTTAATGCCCAATCCTGGCCAATCGCTACTACCTATAGGCCCTGTGGGGCCAATTACTGCTTAATGCCATTCATGGTTTACATATTGCATAGAGAGCTATACAGAACGCTACCGCAATGACATTAATTGCAAAACTTCCAACCAGGTGAGCGCGCAGAGTCCGCGGTCAGGCTGAAAACTATTAGAAACCTTAACGTGACCCTGGATAACGTACACAAGCGACTGCTGGATAATTTGAAGACTGGCGTAATGTTGCTGGATAGCAATCTCCATCTTCGTTATATCAATTTGGCGGCAGAGCACTTGTTGGGAATGAGTGATCGCAAAGCGAATCAGCTATTTGTTGGCGAAGTTTTTATCGAGGCTACACAGGACATTGAGGAAATGCGCGCCGCGCTGGTCAACGATCATGCCTTCACCAAACACAATGCAGAATTTCAGTTATCAAATAGGAAAACCATTACTGTGGACTATACGATTAATCCTTTCGAGGAAGGCGGCGAAATCCAGGCTGTGCTGGAATTGAATTCAATTGAGCATTCCAAACGCGTAAGCCGGGAAGAATCGATCAGCTCTGCCCGCGCCACAACCCAGGAGTTGGTTCGTGGCCTTGCCCATGAAATCAAGAATCCACTTGGCGGTATTCGCGGTGCTGCACAATTGCTGGCACAGGAGTTACCCGATCCAGAACTGGCCGATTACACCAACGTCATTATTGGAGAGGCCGACAGGCTGCGAAATCTTGTTGACCGGCTGGTGGGTTCACGCAAACCGCTCGCATTGAAAGAGATAAATATTCACGAAGTATTGGAGCGAGTCAGGAGTCTCGTTGCAGCCGAAATCAACGACAAGGCGATCGAATTGGAGCTTGATTACGACCCCAGTATTCCCAAAATCAAAGCTGACCCAGAGCAACTAATCCAGGCGATGCTGAATTTAGTTCGCAATGCCATGCAGTCACTGGACAGCCCGGACGTGGCGCATGATCTGGGGAAGATTCTATTGCGCACTAGAGTATTACGCAACGCTACGGTGAGGTCTGAATTCCATCGACTGGCGGCAAGCATTGAGGTTGTCGATAACGGCCCGGGCATTGTGCCAAAGCTCATGAATTCTATGTTCTATCCCATGATTAGCGGGCGTGCAGAGGGGACGGGACTGGGACTTTCAATCACGCACGCCATCGTTAGCCACCATCAGGGAATGATTGAGTGCGATAGCAAACCGGGGCACACCTGTTTTTCCGTTGTGTTGCCCATTCTCGATTCATAACAAGGAAGCCGCCTTGATCTACGGCTGCTCTGCAGGCCAGAGACACTGAATAATTGATCAGAGGCTCCCTAAACCAGGAATACTTGAACATGAGTACACACAATGCAGTCTGGATTCTGGATGATGACCGATCCATTCGTTGGGTTTTGGAAAAATCGCTGGGCAAGACAGGGGTAAAGACGGTCAGTTTTGAAAATGGTGATGACCTCTTGCAGCGTCTGGCTCAGGATACACCCGATGCCATTATCAGTGACATTCGTATGCCAGGTATCAGCGGACTGGATTTGCTTTCAACGATTCAGGAACAACATCCCCAGCTACCAGTAATCATAATGACTGCCCACTCGGATCTCGATAGTGCAGTGTCCTCCTATAGTCGAGGTGCGTTTGAATACCTGCCCAAGCCTTTCGACATCGAGGAAGCTGTGGCAGTGACCCAGCGTGCGCTGGAGCATGCGCGGGAAAAGAATGCCTCAGTCACAGCAGATGATGCTGTTAAATCACAGGAAATTATTGGTGAAGCCCCTGCCATGCAGGAGGTATTCAGAGCCATCGGAAGACTATCCCATTCCAATATATCCGTGCTGATTAACGGGGATTCCGGCACCGGCAAGGAACTGGTAGCCCACGCACTGCATCGCCATAGCCCGAGAAAGGAAAACCCGTTTATTCCGCTCAACGTGGCGGCTATACCAAAGGAATTAATCGAGTCTGAATTGTTCGGTCATGAGAAAGGTGCCTTCACCGGAGCCACCCGACAACGGACCGGTCGATTTGAACAGGCCAATGGCGGCACGCTGTTCCTCGATGAAATCGGCGACATGCCCGCTGAGACCCAGACACGGTTATTGCGCGTGTTATCCGACGGAGAATTCTATCGAGTCGGCGGTCACACTTCAGTAAAAGTTGATGTACGCATTATTGCGGCAACCCATCAAGACCTGGAAAAGCTGGTTGCTGAACACCTGTTCAGAGAGGATCTGTTCCACAGACTCAATGTCATCCGCATTCACATCCCTCGCCTGAGTGACCGGCGCGAAGATATTCCGCGGCTTGCCAGCCACTTCTTGCTTATTGCGGCCGAAGAGTTAGCGGTAGAACCCAAAGTACTGCAAGCGGAGACTGAAGCCTACCTGACCGGACTGGACTGGCCCGGAAACGTCCGCCAACTGGAAAATCTTTGCCGGTGGGTAACGGTTATGGGTTCAAGCCGGGAGGTCCGTCTGAATGACCTGCCTCCGGAGTTTGCAGAGCAGAAATCGGCAAACAGCAATTTCGACAATTGGGCCCATGCTTTGGAAAGCTGGGCAGACAAGGAGCTCAGCCTGGGGAATAAGGGTATTCTCAATCAAGCCACGCCGCTGTTTGAGGCAACCATGATTCGCATCGCATTGAAGCACACTGCCGGCCGCCGCCGTGATGCAGCCAACCTCCTGGGCTGGGGCAGAAATACCTTAACCCGCAAGATCAAGGAACTTGATACCGATGCGAAAGATGATCAGCAGCATGCGGATTGATCGACTCAGGTGTTTACTTCAAATCAAGAAGCGCAGTAGCCTCGATTTAAAACTAAGGGGTGGGGGCGATATAGAACTCCTGCCAGTTAAGCACGCGGTCATGGGATCTAAATGATCCAAATTCCAGCCGGCTTCTTGGATTATCGGTATAAATATTGTCTTCCGTTTCATCTTCCACATCGCCCGGCGTGCGCCAGTCATACTGTAGAAAATCCAGAGAAGTCGGCAGGTTTGCATCGCCCAAATCAAACTCAACGATGACGCTACCTTCATTGTCCTCACCTGGTGCCGAGGTAAGAAACGGGCGATCCGGATCATTGGCATCGTTATTGTCACCATCCTGTAATCTTGTCATCACTCCGTTAAATAAATTTAGTGTCACATCAGCGACTTCGCTCGCCTCTATTTCTGTATCACCATCCGCCAATGGCGCTTCATAGGATCCTGCAGCCGTCACGTAAGACATGGTTCGATTTGCTGGCAGGGCTTCGGTCACGTTATAGAAAATACTGGTGCAATCATCTTCCAGGTTGGTAATAAACTGCGCGCCATCCCAGTATTCCACCCTTAGTGGAATATCTAACGGTTCCGTTTCAGGCCCGAAGGAATTCTCCAGCAGCATGCGACCGTACCTGAATTCGTGGCTGTTTATCAGGCGAAGAACATTCGTTCCAGGTTCAGTTACACCATCATCCAGATCCACATCGAAGGTATCCAGCAGCACATCGTTATCCGCATTGCCACCCACGCTGCCATCATCATTGTCATCGATGGGTCCGAACGCGATTTGTAGCCCAACAAACGGCCCATCTTCCACACCACTGGCCTGGCGAGAAATATGCATATCACCCATCAGATTGAGAATCCCATTCGTCCAGCCGCCACCAAAATTTGCTGCCATGGTTGAATTTACCAACCGAGCTCCAGTCAAGTCATTGTCTGCCGCAGAAACCACATCCTGGATCGCGCGGATATCCAGCTCGGCTAAGCTGGTGAGTTTGGCGAAGTCACCGATGTAATTCTGGGTATCATTACCCAGAGCATTCTTGGCATTAATCTGAAAGCTGATACCAAAATCTTCACCCAAATAGGTAAACGGCGAAGTTGCGACACAGGCCATAGACTGATTCACCCTCGGCCCAAAACTTGAATTAGATAACTCAAAATTAAATGGGTAGATTCTCCCAACATTGCCAACCCCGCCATCAACATTCTGACTGCCCACTTCTTCGAAATATACCTCTGGGGTTATCTGATCCGCGGTTTGCACAAGCTGCGCCCGAAGATCAAATATACCTACTTCATCTATTGCGATTGAATGGATACTCACACCACTAACGAAACCATCAAATATTGCACCCTGTACAATCTGGCCAAGCTGTCCTCCCGGTACGCCCGGATTATCACCTGCACCCGGGATTCCCGGGTCATCAGTAACTACACTGACGCGTATGGTGTGATCACTTATCCCAGTTTCCTGGCCAAAGTTTGTTGTGACCGCGTTATTTGACAAATCGGCCTCAAAGTCGGGAATACCGTCATCATTTGAATCATCAGTTGCCTCCCAGGCAATAGCTGATACAGTTGTATCGAAACCAGCGCCTGCACGGGCAAAGGCGGGGCCGTTGGCATCGGTGGCAAGTGATGCCGCTCCACCACCTAAACGGTCATCACCAAAATCAACATCGAAAGCGAATGGTCTGACTATGAACGTCTCACTGCCATTTTCTACCCTGTCACCTGATCGAACACCGCTGATATCATCATCGAATGGAATATCGAATTGGGCGTGCAGTGAAATTTTTCCTGCATCAGGATAGGTAAAGTTTAACGTGGCGCCTATATTGTTTCTGCTATTGACTACGGTTGGCTGATTTTCAAAGAAGACGTCTACTGACTGACCCGATGCGGCAGGGTTTACTGTGCCTGTATTGAAAACAGGAACCGATTGTGGTGCAGCAAGCACGTCGGTGATTGTCATATTTGCCACAGCGCAGGTTCCGGGGTCTTCGCAGACACCGGCAAACTGAATTGCGGCGGTGGTCTGGTCCGGTATCAGCGACTCACAGGCTACCGCTGGATTTTCACCACCAATGGCAACACTGCGAATTAACTGTAGAGTAATATTTCCCGACACCGGTGCTTCTAGTGAGGGCTTGCCCGCAATTTGAATTGGTAGCGTGGTGCTACCTCCTACCTCATCGAAGAACAGTAAACCCACCTGGTCGAAATCGATATCCGGATCGTGATCCGGCGCTTGCTGTTCAGAAAACTCGCCGCCAATATTAAAATTTACCGCCTCGCCATTGACTGCCGGTGAAGTGTAGTTAAATTGCAATTGAACAAGCTCTTCCGTGCCAAAGAAGATGTAACTTCCAAGACCATCCACATTGACAGGTGAAAATTCAGTATCAATATCGGTAAGTGCGCCGCCACCGGTCAATACGGAAGCCCAGGTCCCTTCGTTCTGACTGGTGCTCAAATTAATTGCTGTGCCATTACCAGGCGCTGATGGAAAGTGATTCGCATTATGCCCTGTGATCGTAACAGTAGAGGCGACACAAGCTATGCCGGAAGAATTAGTGCTGATATGGTAATGGTGCATTAAACCAATCCCGCAATCGGTGGTACCCGTTGCCAGTTCAGCGTTATCTATAAAAAATGTACTCGCCAGTGTGTAGCCACTGGATACCCTGAACCTGATCCTTAAATTACCGGTAAAATCATCCAGAGTTCCACCGGCATTGGTGATATCGAGGGCGACTGCAGTAGGCGATGCGTTGGTATTCTGCAATCCGGTGTATGTAGTCAGCGTCGTGTAATTAAGCCCGCCGTCATCACTGGCCTCAACGGTAATTTCATCAGTCAGGTTTAAGTCGGCGTAGGTGTAGTCAAAATTCAGAAACGTAGTTTCTGTCACCGTATAAAAACTTAAGTTTGCCTCTCGTGCCAGGCTTGGCTCAAAACTTCCATCCGTGTTGGGGTTCGATGTTAGCGACAGCTTGCCACTGCCATTGCCGCCATGACAAACATGGGATAACGAGTGGCGCTTTTTACCTGCTTGGTAGTGTTCTTATCCAGTTCTAGATAACGGCCAATTTCCTTGAATGACAAATCCAACCTGCCTGTGTTTTCTCCAACATGGACTAGACTCTGGAATAATTCCGAAAATACTTTTGGATGGCGACTCAGCGCTGCTGCCAGTTCCATACCACCCTCTAGACTGGCTATTATGTCAGACAACACTTGTTTGAACGCCTAGTTGGTGGTTGATCCTTCCAGACCTTTCAGAGCCCGGTCCAGCGGTAGGCCAGCTTTGGTAAGACTGTACATCTGCCGCGCAAACATGATCAGCTCATCCGCTTCGATTTTCTTCCTCGCGAAAATTGCATTGATTTGTTCTATGACCGAGGCATCGGACCCAGGTCCCGATTTTGTTGCAGTGCCAGTTTTCTTCGGCTTGGGCGTGGCCCCTTTTACTTCGCGAATTTCTATAGGAGTGATGCTGTCCCCAAATAATAAACTCGCCACATCATCTTCTGTTCCCGCATCCATATTGCCAGAAACCAGTGCGCCGGTGCTGTTTCTTCCGCTGTATTGAAATCGTGCCATCGTATTCTAATTAAACTCCGGTTATATCGAATACATCTGAACTTTAACTATGCCACATCCATAAAGTCACTGGAATCATCCACCTGCTCTGCCACTCGTTTTACTTCTTCCAGGCTGGTAATGCCCTTCGCTGCATCCTCCAGCGCGCTGACCACCAGTGGCTGATAGCCCGGGGTTTTTCTGGCAAATTTTACAAAATCCGACGAGTTCGAGCGCCGTAGCGCGTCTGACAGTGCGTCGTTCAAAACCAGTAATTCAAATACACCCACACTGTGCCGATAACCGGTATTATTGCACCGGTGGCAACCTTCCGGTTGCTTCAGTTTCATCTGGGACGCTCCTTCCTCTCCTAATAGTGACACAATCCAGGCCTTTTCAGTGCTATCAGGTGAATAATCTGTGAAGCAGTTATCACATAAACGCCGAATCAGTCGCTGCGCAACCACCGCTCTTAACGCGGTTGCTGCGAGAAACCCTTCCGCGCCCATATCGACCAGGCGCATTGCGCTGGATACTGCGTCGTTGGTGTGCAGGGTGGAGAGCACCAGGTGACCTGTCATGGCAGCGCGCAGGGCAATCTCGGCGGTTTCGGTGTCTCTTATCTCACCTACCAGCAATATATCCGGGTCCTGACGCAGCGCCGAGCGTAAAATTCGGGCAAACGACAGGTCGATCTTGGGGTTGATCTGAACCTGGTTTATTCGATGCAGGCGGTATTCTACCGGGTCTTCAACCGTAATGATTTTCTTGCCTATTTCATTGAGTTCCTGCAGCGCGCCATAGAGAGTTGTGGTTTTACCGCTACCGGTAGGACCAGTAACCAGAATCAATCCGTGTGGCATGTGGATTAGCTTGCGGAAGCGCTCCAGTATATACTCAGGCATGCCAACATGATCAAGATCAGTTGCACCTTCCGTTTGATCCAGCAATCGCATTACCACCGATTCACCATTTTCAATCGGCATGGTTGATAGTCTGATATCCAGCTTTCTGCCTTTGACCTTCAAACTAAAGCGACCATCCTGTGGCAGACGCTTCTCGGAAATATCTAATCCGGATAACAATTTCAACCGCAAAACCAGTGCAGGCGCGATGCGTTTTTCCTTCATCACCTGTTCCTGCAAGATACCATCGACACGTTGCCTGATGCGCAGAACATTTTCATCGGGTTCAATATGAATATCAGAGGCGCGAACCTGCACTGCATCTTCAAAAATCGATTTCAACAGTTTAACAACAGGCGCATCGCTGTCATCAACTTCGAGGGCCAGGGAGTCGAGGTCGAACTGGCCTTCGGTTAGTTCCTCGTCCAGCTCTTCGGCAAAACTGGCGATCTCTTCCGTGCGCCTGTAGACAAGGTCCAGAGTGCTTAATAATTCACTTTCCCTAACGACTGCTTGCTGAATTGGTCTCTGTAAAATTCTCTCCAGTTCATCAAAGGCAAAAATATCCATTGGGTCGGCCATGCCAACCAGCAAATTGGAATTCTTGTCAGAAAGTACGATGGCTCGGTAACGCCGCGCATAGGACTCCGGCAACAATTGAATCAGATTTACATCGAAGTTGTATCGCCTTAAATCAATGAAGGGGACCTCTAGCTGCTGGGAAAGAAAACTGAGAAACTGCTCTTCTTCCAAATAGCCCAGATCTATCAAGACCCGGCCTAACTTATGCCCGACTGCTTTCTGCTTCTTCAGGGCAGCCATTAACTGCGCTTCGGTTATAACCTGGTTTTCAACCAGCAGGTCACCGATTCTGATTTTCTGTTTTGTAATCGCCATAAGATTGACTAATTTCTTAACACGTTTAGTCTTTGCTGACTACGCTGCCGCAAACTTGCGCTCAGGTTAGGTATCTGCATCGCCTGGATATAAGCCTCCAACGCGACTTCTTGATTGCCGAGTAAGTCCTGCGCTGAAGCAAAACCATACCACCATTTTCCCTGGCTTCGGTCCAGCTGTACCAATCCAGAGTAGCTGAGCGTAGCCCCTTCATAGTTCTCGCTCGCAAGTTGCGCCATGGCCAGGAACTCATGATATTCCGGGTCTTCAGACAAGGTTGGTGCCCTGCTTAGTAATAACTGTGCAGCTACATCGAACTGGCCGTCATTAATCAGCAACCTGGCTTTTAGCTTCTTGTACCCTGAATGATTGGGCACCAATGCCAACCCGCCCTCAATAATGGTAAATGCGTCCTGTGCCTGTCCCTGATTCACTAGAAGCTTGGCAAAAGTCTCTCTGGAAAAATGCGCGTTGGGATTCAGGCTTATGTATTTATACAACTCAGTAAATGCCAATTCACTTTGATTGGCATTTATCAAGGCCAGAGCCTTTTGTACATTTTCCGTATCCAGTTCCGCCGCAGTTAATTCGCTTCTGTTTTTTACGGAGTCTGTAGCTACCGCAGACCTATCCACTACAACCGACTGAATTCCACTGTTGGAAGTGGCTACTGCCGGTGCAGTATTGCGCGAAGGTGCAGGTTCTACTGGCGCAATTGCTGTTGGCTCAGGTGCTATTAGTTCAGGAGCTAGTTCCGCAGTTGTAACAGGTGGTGTATTTACCTCAACTACCGCAGCAGTCGTTGTAATTTCCTCAGCGGCGGGAGCAGGCGCCGGGATTTCCTCGACAGTTTGAACCGGTAAATCTGTAGCCGGCGGAGGCTGGGTGCTAGCCGTCTCAGCCACGATTACTTCCTCTTCGCCTGGCGTTTCCGCACTGACAGGTTCACCAACAGCGGTATTTGAATTAGCCGTTGATGATATTGCCGGTGTATCGATACCCAACTGCTGGGTGGTAACTCCTCGATTCAATTGCAGGTAGAAAAAGGCCAGCGCAAGTGTTACAGCTACCAAACCCATAGCAATAATATAGAGCTTTCTGTTGTCCTGATAAATCTCGACTTCGCTTGCCGGGACCAGGCGAGACGCTGTCGACCCTCCGCTGGTTCCTTTACGGCGCTGATCAAGATCGCGCAACATGTCATTAACTAGGCTCATAGGTAAAACCTGCCTACATAGAATATCAGCGCAGCACCGACAAAAATTCCAGCTATCGCAATAAATGCTGGCCGGTAATTATTGCTCGGTAATTCAACACCTTCCGTGTCGTCAGCCGCGGAGCGAACATGATCTATCTGCACGGTTCGCTCGCCCCTGCCAAACGCCACCATGAGTGCCTTGTGGCACAGAATATTAATTACCCGTGGAATACCTTCACTGGCACGGTACAAATTGTCCACTGCTCGCCTGGTGAATAAGAATGGTCCGTTATAACCTGCGGTCGCAAGCCTGTGAACTACATATCTCTCAGTGCCCTCTCTATCCAGCGACTCAATCGTGAAAGAAAATGTAATTCTCTGCCTTAACTGCCGAAGAGACGGTTGTGCCAGGGCTACATCGATTTCCGGTTGCGCAAACAACACCACTTGAAATAACTTGGCCTGTTCAGTTTCTATGTTAGTAAGCAACCTCAAGGCTTCTAGTGTCTGCTCGGGCATGGCGTGGGCTTCGTCAATAAACAGCACTACCTGCTTACTATTGGCAGAGTATTCAACCAGTTTTTCCGTAATTGCCTTTAGCAATCGATGATAGCCAATATCTTGTTCAACATTCAGATCCAGTTCTTCGGCGAAGGCCAGGAATAATCCTTTCGGGCTAAGTACCGGGTTGGGAATATAGGCAGTTATGTAGCTTTCCTTGTCTTCTTCCAGTGTGTTCAACACCTTTCGACAAAGCATGGTCTTACCCGTGCCCACCTCACCTACAATCTTTATAAAGCCTTCAGCATTGGCTAGCGAAACCATAAGCATATTGTAGGCCTTGTGGTAGCTTGCCATATTTAGAAAAAAATGTGCGTTCGGTGTAAGAGTAAATGGAAGCTCTCTCAGGCCGAAATGTTGTAAATACATGCCTTGCGCTGTCCTAAGTTAATTATTGGCAAATGGATCGATGGAGCGACTCAGTTCACTAAATCTGTCATTGCTTTCATTTATCGGGTCCTGCTCACTCGCCAGGCTTTGTACAACAGGCTTCAATAAAATAATGAATTCACTTTTTACCGTTTGAGTTTGCTTCTGCTCCAGAACTGCTCCGACAATGGGAATTTTATCTGCTCCGGGTAATCCGGCTGTCTCGTTTACATTGCGCTCGAAGGCCAGTCCGCCAAGCACGACTATTTGCCCGTTAACCGCCTTTATCACAGTATCGATTTCACGAGTTGAAGTTCTTGCCAGCGGTACAACCTGTCCACCAATATTCTTGGACTGCTCATCTACTGCGCTGACAGTTGGATGAACGTGCAAAGTAATTTCGCCGGAAAGGCTTATCTGTGGAGTAATATCCATCGAAATACCGGAGAAAAATTGCTGCAGATTATTGTCGCTATTTGTTGTCGTGTTGGCAGCAGAGGCAACGGTAGTTGAATCAGTCTGGGTTTGGAAAAATTCCTGCACACCTACCTGAAAAACTGCTTTCTGATTATTCAGTGCCCGAAGCTGAGGGCTGGAAATCACCTGTGTTGAGCCTCTAGTTTGCAATAACTGGAATACCGCATCGAAATCTGTAAAAGCTGTGCTGATTTGAAGTGGATTAGAGAGCCCATCTATACTGCTACCGGCAGATACCAGTTGTCCTACCACATCGCTAGTACTGCCTAACAGGCCTTCTGCTGTGCCTCGAAATTCACCACTGCCTGTAATCGGGTTATTTGCCTGCTGCCCGAATGTGTCGAAGTCCAGCGCGTATTGAAAACCCTTATTGAGAATGACCTCCAGAAACTGTACTTGAATAGTCACTTCTCTGCGCAGGGATTCCTGCGCTGCATTGATGAATGCCTCGATGCGGTCAATCTCTGCCGGGAAAGCAGTTACAATCACGATACCGGTTTGTGGTTGCACCAGAACACTCTTGCCTTCATCTGTCACTGTAGATTGATTGCGGCTACCGATGCTGCCAATGCCGCCAAATATTCCTCCACCGCCGCCTGCCGACGCTCCCGTTGATCCACCGGTACTTTCTACACCAATCAGGTTGGATATCACCACCTCGAGTTCAGACCAGAAGTCCGTGCCGGTGGAAGTGGAAATTTGCCCACCAGCACCACCGCCTCCGCCAAAGCCGCCCTGACCACCACTGAATCCACCACCACTAAAACCACCACCACCAAACCCGCTATTCCCACCGCCACCGTTCTGGCTATTGGTGCTGGTAACCTGAATGCTTGAACTGCCCTGCCTTTGTACATCCAGATAATCGATCATGAACTGACGTGTTCGCAGTCCACCTGGGCGTATAGTGAATATATTGCCGCGCCGGCTTATGTCGAGATTATACAGCTCCGCCACTGTATCCATCGCCTCCTCAATGGTTACGTTAGGAATGCTGAGATTAATCTGCACATCGACATCCGGACTGATCACAACGCCATAATCTGTATCGACAACCAGACTGTTGAAAAATACATCTGCGGGTAAATTTGGCGAGCTGATTGACACTCTTTCCTCTACCGGAGTCAGCAACCTTTGATCAAGAGAGAGCGAGGGTATAAGCTCGTTAAGCAACCCTGTTCCCGCTCCGCTTCCCACTCCCGTTCCCGCCTGCTGGATTGACTGGCTTTCTGCAACTGATGGGCCAGCAGCTTGCTCGAGAGTATCCTGAATTTCGGTCAAAATAGTCGTATCGTTTCTGGAGTCCATTAGACCGGCACACGAAGACAGAAATATAGCCAACAGAGCAACAACCCCGACTTTTGCAGGCACCGAAATTTGTTTTAGTTCATTTATTCTGATCAATTTTTCTCTCCGCCGCGCTAACGATCATCCACTGTTTCTTTGATAGATTCAGAGAACAGTTCAACTCTTCTTTCCTCAGTACCCTCGATTAGAAGATCTACTCCACCTCTATCGATTCCGATAACCTGGGCATTCCCAATTAGATCACCGATCGTTACCCTTTCGTCGTTCACCACCGCCAGCGGCAAAGTAGAACTTGCACGAATAAAAGTTACTTCGAATCCACCTGAGCTAACTGCTCCGGACAAAGTGACTGGCCCACTATCGGTAGCAGCAGTAGATGACACAGAATAAAATGGCCTGGTTGGATCAACCAGATCTTCCCCATCGATTACCTCTGCACCCAAGGGCAAACAAAATGCCACCGAGATGAATGCTATTGCTGTTTTGTAAAAACTAAACACCAATAAAACCCTCTTCCGTGCTCAGTGTGTGTATCTCCAGCGTTACGCTGGCACTGGGCCATTCCAACTGCCGAAAACTTATTTCATCCCAGAAGAAACTACCGGTGATTTCCTCAAAGTAGCGCAGATACTTCAGCGTGTTAAAAAAATCACCCTGAAACTTAATAACCAGGCCATGCTCATAGACCTGGCCTGATACATCCGCCTCTGTTACTTCATCCAGATTTACCGCACCGGTCTCAGCTAATAATTCATTAATATTCGTCACTCCTACCCGAAGAGGTGATGCGGCAACATTTTCAAAGCGCACCAGCTCCAGACCTGTTTGCCGTTCAAGCACTGAGGTCAGAACTTCCGTCATGGCATTCGGTGTTATCATATCACCCGCAAGACTTTCAATTTCTTCATCCAGCACTACCTGATCCCGTGAAATCACCAGAAGCCGATTATTTGCAAACCGGTTAGGATCCACTTGACTCGCTTCAACCATTGAAGCATATGCTGTCTGCTGTGCCTGAATCTGCCGGGTGGTCGTGTCCACCTGCCCCTGAAGACTAACTATCTCTGCCTGAAGCGGATCAAAAACCAATGTCAGATAAGCCATACCCATTCCTGCAAGCAACATCCCAAGCACCAAAATACGCTCAGATCGTGGCCTTGATTCAATGTTATTGGACAGTCGGTCCAATTGCAGTCTTAATTGTTCATTCATTAGATGTGCTCAGAACAAATGAAAAATATTGCTCATCAACGCTGCCGCGAAAAATACGCGGGTTGTAATGCATCGCCCTTAACGGGCTTGTGCCTCTTTCTATATTGTCCACGTATCGAGGCACCAGGGCAGAATCGCGCACTTGCCCTTGCAGGCTTACTACATCACCACCATCAGAAAAACTGAATGAGTTAATGCTTAACCCTTCCATTGATGCTCGGGAGAGGTCTTTAAAGTAATCTGAAAACCCAACAAGGTTGCCCAATTGCGTATCACGAAGAAAATCTCTAATATCGCGACTGGCTTCCAATATTGCCTCAGCTGTGTCCAGTCGCGCGGTCAATTCCAGGTTCTGTGTTCGCCGCGCGAGAACACCATCAAGCTCACTGGTTTTTCGGGTTTCTTCAGTGAGCTGCTCACGTAGTACAGCTAACTCACTGTTCAACTGCACCCTGGTGAATATTTCATAGGCAGAAATCAATGCCATAACAGCAAGCGCACCACCGAAAATCTACAGCATCAGCACCGAAGTAAGCTGGTCCTTTTTGACCTTCAATTCCGACAAATAGAGGTTTATCTGCTGTTTCATTATGCCGCTGCCTTCTCTTGCCTGGTTTTCTTACCGCCCCGCAGAGTCGCTCCCAGCGCTGTCATACAAATTTGTTGTACCTCAGGTGACAGACTTACCGCACTTTCCATGTGTACTGACAAATCAAGCGCCGTGACTTTGGCTGTCAACGCTTCGTTTAAAGCCTCGGTCATACCAGCCGTATCATGTTGCCTGCGCGCTATGACAATTTGGGTGACCTGCCCCTGACCCATTTGACTTTCGAAGTAATCCAGCGAACGTTGTATCTCTAAAACCAATCGATCTTTCAAATCTTCCCAATCTGGGGACTGCATCACATCGGGATCGAGCTGGGTATTGATGCGACGCGTCAGGTATAGATCCCCGCCCCTCGTCAGATTCATGGTACTGCCGGTTCTTCTGAGATCCATGAATGCAATACCGTTTTCATCTTCTATAAATTGTGAAGACAGATTTTTCATTGCCAATTCGGGTATGTCGATAACAGCCAGTTCCAGCCCACTATTTGAAATCATATCGATAATTGCCTGAATACGAGACTTGAGAGCTGCAACGACGTAGACCATGTTGGAACGACCCCGATAGGCATTCTCGGGGACCTCAAACACATCGATGGCGGCATCTTCTATCTTCATGTCCAGCAGATCCTTTATCTTCCAACGCACAGCAGCCTTCAATTCATCAGGCTCAACCTGGGGTGCTTCGACCAGATGGAGGCTGTAATCCTTGGGGCTCAATACGAAGCTGCACTGCACTCCCACCAAGTTAAGCTTTTTCACCAGTTGCTCCAGAGCATCGCCGGCTTCTCTTTCAGATTGCAGAACAACGCGCTCACAGTTGAGGAGAAAAGGCATACCCTGATTTTCCACAACGTGAGCCAGCACCAGCTGTTCGGAGTTAACTGTCACTCCCACGCGCCCGCTGTCCTTTACCTTCTTTCTAAAAAATGATGCCATCGGGTCTCTCTGTATTTCTAATCTGGTCTAAGGCCTTTCAATTCTGTGTGGCTATGAAGCCGCTCTATCACTACAATTCTGTGACCCATCCGATTCTGCAACGGGACAAATGCCATATTCTGCGCGCACGCAGCCGCAAAACTTGAGGAAAGCCCTTAAGGAGTATCGTCTAAGTACTTAAATTCTAAATCAAAACTTCAGCTCAATCGGGATAAACTAGGGTAAGTTTAATCCCGTGTTAAATGAACTGTGTGGAGCTTCTCAGAATGGCGGGGCGAAACCGGGAAGAAAAAGCGCCGGAATTTTGACGGTGCACAACCCAAAAATAAGGAGAAACTTCGCCGAAAATGATCAATATAGTACTGTTTGAGCCCGAAATACCGCCAAATACGGGTAACATAATCCGCCTGGCGGCCAATACAGGCTGTCAGCTTCATCTGATAAAGCCATTGGGTTTTGATCTTGATGACAAGCGCTTACGCAGAGCCGGGCTCGATTACCATGAATTCGCTGGCGTCAGGACCTATGACAGCTGGGAGAAATTTGCCACAGCACAGGAAAGGCCCTGTTTTTATGCCATCAGTACCAAGGGCACAAAAAACTACGCTGATATTGCGTATAAAGAGGGAGATTTTTTGATATTTGGACCCGAAACTCGAGGGCTTCCAGCATTTATCAGAGATCAACTACCCAGGGAAAATATCCTCAGAATCCCCATGCGCGAAGACAGTCGCAGCCTGAACCTTTCCAATGCCACTGCGGTAATCGTCTATGAAGCCTGGCGTCAGCTAGGCTTCATAGACTGATCGAGTGTGAACTAATCGGCTTCTTCTGCAGTAGCATCATCGCCTGTCGCATCATCACCTGCCGCGTCATCGTCTCCAGCACCATTGGCCTGTGCCGCCTGCTCGGCCTGCGCCTGTTTCTGCTGCGCATAAATAGCATCGAAATTAATCGGAGAAAGCATTAATGCCGGGAAGCTGCCCTTGCTTACCACATTATCGATCGCCTCCCGTGCGTACGGGAAGAGTATGTTCGGGCAAACTGTGGCATGTAGTTGTTCCAACTGAGCCTGATCGAAATCCTTGCAGGTGAAGATACCAGCCTGATGAATTTCCACCAGAAATGCCGGTTCATCGTCCAATTTAGCCTCGGCGGTCAGTACCAGAACCACCTCATATACATCATCCTGAATCTTGTTGTGTCGGGTCTTGATGTCGAAATTGATCTTCGGCTCCCATTTCCCCTGAAACACGAGCGGACTTCGGGGTGACTCAAAGGATGCATCCTTTAAATATATGCGCTGCAAGGCGAACGCCGGACCTTCTGGCTGCTCTGTTGTAGGCGCGGCTGCCGCGGCTGCTTCGTTTTCGTTGTTTTCTTCGTTTTCTGCCATGATAATTCCTGCTTTACTTTTGAATCAAAGGGAGTGATTGAGCTTTCCATTCCGTCAGGCCGCCAGCTAATCTGACCACCTGGGGAAATCCAGCCTGTTGTAATTTCTTACAGGCATCGGTCGATTGATGTCCCACTTTACAAACGACTACTACCGGTTTCTCTTTGTGCTTGTTTAGCTCCGTAATCCGCTGGTCCAGTTTCACCAGCGGAATATTAATGGAGTCCACCACATGACCGCTTTCGAATTCCTTTTTGTCCCTGACATCGACAACAATGGCATCAGAGCGATTGATCAGCATAACAGCAGCCTGAGGGCCCACTGCCTCACTACTGGTGCGTTGATGATAGAATATCAGGGCGGCCACTGTAATCAGCCACATCCCGGACAAAGCCCAGTGATTCCCCAGAAATTCAACAAATTGAGCCATCGTTAGATTGGTAAACCCGGGCGCACCCGGCCCGTCTATAAAAAAGGCAAGCAGTATACACGGCTAACCGAGATATTTCACCAGTACACTTGTCCGAGTGAGCATGATCACTCACGCTATAGACGTAATAGCTCGCTCGCGAGTAGCTAACGGTCAATAGAGAAGTAATCTCGAGCAAGCTGACGAGTCCGATCCCGACTCGATGCTCATCCTCTCTCCCTCCCAAAATTCTCACGACAAGCCTCTGCCGACCCACCAATGCTGGAAGACATGAGTTCTATATTCCTTACAGAGACCGTCGCCAGCAGGGATGCTGGCGCCGAGCTTACAAGGACGTATTCACAGCGTGTCGCTGTAAGGAATATAGAATTCATGTCCGGCACCGCTTCGCCTTAAAGCTTACGGAGAATTCGAACCACTCGCTATAAAAACCCGATTAAAGGATAATACCCCCGCCGACAAAGAGCCTTCACAGCCCCAGACATATCAACTACCGCTGACAGGAATCACCAGCATAACCACATGACACCAGCAAACAGGAAAACCGCTCTCTTACTCATCCTCGATGGCTGGGGCCATCGTGAAGCAACCGAAAACAATGCAATTCACGCCGCCAATAGCCCAGTATGGGATGAACTTTGGGCGACCCGCCCGCACACACTTATAAATACCTCGGGCACGGCCGTGGGTCTGCCGGCCGGACAGATGGGAAATTCCGAAGTCGGTCACATGAACCTCGGTGCCGGTCGCGTTGTTTTCCAAAGCCTGACACGAATCGACAACGCCATCGCTGACCGATCCTTCTTCAGCAATTCAGCCTTGATCGAGGCAGTGGACAAAGCCGTCGGCACGAACAAGGCGGTCCACCTGTTGGGATTAATGTCACCTGGCGGCATCCACAGTCATGACGATCAGATCATGGCCATGATCGAGCTGGCCCAGCAGCGCGGTGCGAGACAGGTCTATCTTCATGCCTTTCTTGACGGTCGCGATACACCACCACGTAGTGCCCTGACTTCATTGCAGCGCGCCGAGCAAACGCTGCGTGAAAATAGCCGTGGTCGGGTGGCTTCCATTATTGGTCGTTTCTATGCAATGGATCGGGATAATCGCTGGGATCGCATACAACCGGCCTATGAATTGCTTACCGAATGCAAGGCTGACTTCAGTTCTGATAATGTCACTGATGCCCTTAATGCTGCCTACGCACGGGGTGAAGATGACGAATTTGTGCAGGCCACAACCATAACCGGAAAAGAGGACGAGGCTGTTGCCATCAACTCCGGCGATAGCGTTATCTTCATGAATTTTCGCGCCGACCGGGCGCGGGAAATTACGCGGGCATTGACGGCCGCCAAATTTGTCGGATTCGTACGCAACAAAGTTCCGGCACTGGCCGAGTTCGTCATGCTCACCGATTATGCCGCCGACTTAAATGCACGCTGTGCCTTTCCATCGCAGGAACTGAACAACGTATTGGGTGAGTACCTGGCCGAACTGGGTAAGACCCAGCTTAGAATCGCAGAAACCGAAAAATATGCCCATGTCACTTTCTTCTTTAACGGTGGCAGAGAAGAACCGTTCGCATTGGAGACGCGCACATTAATTCCTTCGCCGAAAGTAAAAACCTACGACCTGCAGCCGGAAATGAGCGCATTCGAAGTAACCGACAAGCTGGTCGAAGCAATCACCTCTGGTGACTACGATGCCATTATTTGTAACTACGCCAACGGCGATATGGTGGGTCATACCGGTAACTTCGACGCATCGGTAAAGGCAGTGGAAGCGGTGGATAAATGTTTGGGCAGAATTGTTAAGACAATAGAGGAATCCGGCGCTGAACTTTTAATCACAGCAGACCACGGCAACGTGGAACAGATGGTAGACCCAACAACCGGACAGCCTCTCACTTCGCACACCAACGGCCCGGTGCCACTGATTTATGTTGGAACAGCGGCCGCAGAGTTTAAGGAAAACGGTGCGCTGTCTGATATTGCTCCCACGTTACTGAGACTGATGAATCTTCCCGTCCCGGAACAAATGACAGGCACTCCTCTGCTTGATTTTACCGACAGGAAATCAATGCAAGTCAATAGCTAGCCCCAGGGTATCGTTAATGGAAAAGCCGGTTAAAAATTGCGTTTGTTTTGGTTTTGTAATCGTGGTGAGTCTGTCTACTGCAACTCAGGGCGCCGAGCAGAATGGCAACCCGCAGCAGGAATTGGAACAGGTTAATACCGCCATCGAGGAAATTCAGTCCTGGCTGACAGATGCCAATTCGCAACAGACAGTCGAAGAACAAACCCTGCGCACTACCGAAATTACCATCAACGAAACCAGTCTGTCGATTAGCAACACTCAGAAATCTATTGACCAACTGGAAAATGAACTAAGTGCACTGAGAACAAGAATCTCAGAACTGGATCAGGCCAGAACCAACCAGACTCATTTGCTCGAGCAGGCAATTCGTTCTGCCTATATGAGCGGTGAAAGAAATTATTTGAAACTGATTCTGAATCAGGAAGATGTGGCGCTGGGCTCGAGAATGGCTGAATACTACAAACACTTTAACCAATCCCGCGTCGAGCAGATTGAAAACTACGAGGGCACACTGCAGGAACTGGCCCAAACCCGCACCGAGCTGGAAACCACAGCCAATATACTGAACCAGAATCAAGCAGAGCTGAACCAACAAAGGCAAGCCCTGGCTGCAACGCGGGAAGCGAGGGTACTGGCATTGGCGGAGCTACAAACAGCAATCGTCAGCCGTGGTCAGGAACTGGAACAACTGGTTAGCAACCAGGCGGATCTGGAGGCGCTCATCCAACAGATCGAGCTCGCCAGACAGCGAATTCCAGCATTGGATGAACGAATTCCGTTTGTTGAGCAGCGTGGCAATTTACCGCGGCCGCTGGCCGGTCGTCTTGTCTACGGATTTGGCTCTCCCTATGGCAACGGCAATCTGCAGCGTCAGGGTATTGGTATTTATGCGGAAGAAGGTGCACAGGTGCGAGCTGTACATGGCGGCCGGGTACTATTCGCCAATTGGCTACAGGGCTCGGGTCTGCTGCTCATTCTCGATCATGGCGACGGTTACATGAGTCTGTATGGGGCAAACCAATCCCTGCTGAACAAGGCGGGTGACTGGGTTAATACCGGCGATGCAATCGCCACCGCGGGCGATTCGGGCAACAGAGATCAGGTTGCGCTGTATTTTGAGATTCGCCTGCGTGGCCAGGCCCAGGATCCGGCGATCTGGCTGGGCGACTGAATCCGACCCTGATAAGCCGTTTCCAGAAAATATCCCACTTATTTCCCTACAGGCCTGATTCTGACCCGTTTTCTTTGAACTCGATCCTGTAAACCGCCAATTCGGCGAAACAATAATTGCCTAAACTGAAAGAAACTGAAACTATATACCCACATCTAGTTTGAGAAGCACAACAAAAACCTCGGGAATTATTTATGATCATCTTGCAACGCACGGCGAAGAACCTGTTAAGCCCCGCGCTGACTGGCCTCATGGCACTTTTCATGGCGCTTTTCATGAGTATTTCGACAGCTGTTTTAGCCCAGGAAGCCCAGGGGCCGCTTCCCCTCGATGAAGTGAGAATGTTTACCGAGGCGCTGGACCGCATTCGAATGTCCTATGTTGAGGAAATCGATGATAAGACCCTGCTGGAGAATGCCATCCGCGGCATGTTATCTGGCCTGGACCCCCACTCCGCCTACATGGCTGGCAATGATTTCGATAACTTGCAGGAAACCACAACCGGCCAGTTTGGTGGGCTGGGTATCGAAGTGGGAAGAGAGAACGGATTCATCAAGGTGATCAGCCCGATCGACGACACACCCGCTGACAAGGCAGGCATTCGGGCCGGTGATCTGATCATCCAGATCGACAACAGGCCACTGCAGGAAATATTGCCCGAGGAGGCCGCGGGAATGATGCGCGGCGAGCCCGGCACCGATGTAACTGTCACTATTTCCCGTGATGGCAGAGAACCATTCGATCTGACCATTACGCGCGAAGTCATCGCCATCGCCAGCGTACGCAGCCGGATGCTCGAAGAGGGTTATGCCTATATTCGGCTTTCCCAGTTCCGGTTAAACACCGGTGATGAGTTGGAAGAAGAACTGGAAGAGTTATACGCCGAACACGGCGACCTGAACGGGATCGTTCTGGATCTACGTAATAATCCCGGTGGAATTTTACAGGCTTCGGTCAAAGTAGTTGATGCCTTCATCACCGAAGGCAAGATCGTTTACACCGAAGGACGCCTGAGCGAAACCAATATGGAATTTTCCGCAAGTCGCGATAACCCGGGCAGAGATACACCGCTGGTAGTACTGATCAATGGCGGCTCTGCATCAGCTTCAGAGATCGTCGCCGGCGCATTGCAGGACCATGGTCGTGCCATCATCATGGGGACGCGAAGTTTCGGCAAGGGCTCAGTACAGACTGTACTGCCGCTGGATGAACGGCGTGCGATCAAGCTCACCACCTCTTTATATTTTACCCCTGGCGGACGTTCAATTCAGGCCCAGGGAATTGTTCCAGACATCGAAGTCGGTGAGGCGCTGGTGACAAGACGGTCACGCAATGTAGCCCAATACAATGAAGCCGACCTGGCTGGCCGCCTCGACAACGGTAATGATGAAGAGACCGTGACCGAAATGCAGGAAGCACTCATATCAGCCGAGCAGGTTCTGGTCAACGACTACCCGCTTAACGAAGCATTGAATTTGCTGAAAGGGATTAACGCGTTTCAACCACCGAACGCGGCTCCCAGGTCCGGGTCTTTTGCCCAGCGCCAGAACTAGTACCTCGACCAGGGTTAATTTTGGAGTGCAGAGTTCACCAGTATGTTCAGTGTAAGGCGCAGTGACGCAGGCCTAGCACCGCTAAGTCAAGTTGCTGCAACGCCACAATGGACATACTGGTGAACTCCCGAAGGGCGGGCCTCTCAGCATTCATCTGCTGCGTTGCTTTCGCTTGATGGAG
>Ga0187827_10000332_pt1 | contig 75698 bp, 68 predicted proteins | sample ETNtaG_39_FD_167969 | JGI IMG/M metagenome (GOLD analysis project Ga0187827, IMG submission 167969) | Marine microbial and viral communities from oxygen minimum zone, Eastern Pacific Ocean - ETNP2014_SV_150_PacBio MetaG (Illumina Assembly) | ecosystem: Environmental > Aquatic > Marine > Hypoxic... | reverse complement strand
AGATCGATGATTCCCTTGACGTGCTGGCCGTTCACGGTGTCGGTGGCGCCACCGGTATCCTCATGGCTGCGGTTTTCGCCTCCACCGAATATGGCGGACTCGGCCTTGCCGAGGGTATGACCATCGGTAGCCAGTTCACTGTCCAGGCCGTGGGCGTCATCGCCACCCTGGTGTGGTCTGCGGTGGTGAGTTACATCATCATCAAGGTGGTTGCCGCCGTGGTGGGTCTTTCCGTCGGCGAAAACGAAGAGCTAGAAGGGCTGGACATCACGGTGCATGGCGAAAAGGGCTACGAACTATAAAATCCTTCACCGTGGCCAGAATCTTACTGACCGTTGGTTTCTCCCTCCGGCGAGTTTCCCCGTTGCCGGGGGGCGGTCATCCGGTCGTCTGACGGAAATTAGGCAGGCCCTAGGACTGAAAAGATCAAGATGGGCACCCCAGGAGGCACCTATATCCGTGAAGCCGGGATCAGCCCTCATGCGTCGTCGAGCGCCTGGGAAAGATCGCTCATGATGTCGTCGATGTGCTCGAGTCCTATGGAAAGGCGGACGTAGCCCGGGGAGACGCCCGTGGCGAATTGCTCTTCCTCCGTGAGTTGGGAATGGGTCGTGCTTGCCGGGTGGATAGCGAGGCTGCGCGCATCGCCTATATTGGCGAGATGGTAGAAAAGCTTGAGCGAGTCGATGAACTTGCGCCCGGATTCAGTCCCGCCCTCAAGCTCGAAACCGACGAGCCCTCCGTAGCCGCCCTCAAGATAGGCATCGGCGCGGCGGCGGTGCTCTCCCTCCATCAGGCTCGGGTAAATGACGCGCGTGACCTTTGCGTGGCCGTCGAGAAAGGTGGCTATTTTTTCAGCGTTTCCGCAATGCCGTTCCATGCGCAGCGGGAGAGTCTCAAGACCCTGTAGGATGAGAAAGGCGTTGAAGGGGCTCATGGCCTGGCCGCAATCCCGCAGGAGTGTGACCCGCGCCTTAATGATATAGGCGACGGGCCCAAGCGGCTTGACCGCCTCGGTCCATACCGCGCCATGATAGCTGGGGTCAGGCTCGTTGAGCATGGGGAAGCGTTCCTTATGGGCCTCCCAGTCGAAATTGCCTCCGTCAATAATGATTCCGCCGATGGAATTGCCGTGGCCGCCGATATACTTGGTGCATGATGAGGCGATGATGGCGGCGCCATGGTCGAAGGGACGGCACAAACCGTGCGCCGCCGTGTGATCCATAATCAGCGGTACCCCCAACTCGCGACCGATATCCGCTACCTCCTTGATGGGGAACACCTGGAGCTTCGGGTTGGGGAGGGTCTCGGCGTAATAGGCCCGGGTCTTGTCGTCGGTGGCCCCGCGGAAGACCTCCGGATCTTCCGGATCCACGAAGCGCACCTCAATCCCCATGGTCTTCAGCGAATTTGCGAAGAGGTTCCAAGTGCCACCATAAAGATCGGTGGAACTCACGATATTGTCGCCGGCCTGCGCTATGTTTTGAACCGCTATCATCGAGGCGGCCTGGCCCGACGAGACCGCAAGCGCCGCCGCGCCGCCCTCAAGTGCGGTAAGCCTCTGCTCCAGCACATCGCAGGTGGGGTTCATGATGCGCGTGTAGATATTACCAAATTCCTTGAGTGCGAATAGATTTCCCGCATGTTCGGTGTTGTCGAATTGGTATGAGGTGGTCTGGTAGATGGGCACGGCCACCGCGTTGGTGGTCTCGTCCTTACGGTGCCCCGCGTGCAGGACGATGGTTTCCTGATGTGTGCTTTCGACGCTCATGGCGTTATCCCCCCCTGATGTCACGTTATTTCCTTAATACCGTGAAAAAGGGGCTTTACGACCCCCTTTTCTTGTGTGCTGCCAGCTGATTTTGAGATGTTTTTCTACTCCCTGCAAATCTTGGAGGACCCCCTCCACTAGACACCACCCATAGGGATTATTTTTTCCGGCACCTACCCAATCATGTGTATTTTTAGGTAAGCGCCCTTGTAGCCAGAAAAGCACCAGCATACAATCGGAGAGTTTTTCAAGGCGTATTTTCCATAATTCGGGCACCCGGATGACGGCAAAGATCGGACAGCCCAAAAAGATCACCTTTCTTCCTTTCGGAACCGGCGCTTTTTTCCGCCGCCGCCTGATCGAGCTTTCCGGGCTGGCGCTGCTTTTGTTGGGCGCTGCGCTAGCGATAGCTTTTTTCGGCTATAACCACATGGACCCGTCCCTTAACACATCAACCGAGAGGGCGGCCCTTAACCCTCTGGGGCTAGCGGGATCTTATACCGCAGATCTAACTTTCCAGATTCTTGGCTTTTCCGGTTATCTGTTGGCCTCTGTGTTCGTCGTCTGGGGCTGGCGTCTACTTAGTAAGAAGGCCAATCATCATTTCTGGCTCTCGTTCACCGCGCTTCCCTTAACCCTGATTTTCGCCGCTATTGCCTTATCGATCCTGCCGGTGCCGCAAGATTGGCCCTTGACCTCGGGGCTCGGCGGGACCACCGGACAGTTCTTGCTTTCGTTTCTGACAGAGTGGACTTCGGGGCTTGGCACCAGCATGACGCAGATTAATCTGAACATCATTCTTGCCTCCCTAGCGGTGTTTCTAGCGCTGCTTGGCTTTGGTGTGTCGCTGGGTTTGTCGGGTCAGGAGTGGGCGTCCCTTTTGCGCCGCGCTGGGGGCATCCTGGGCGGGCTGGTACTTGTGGTGTCCCATCTTTGCACCGTTTTTGCGCGGGAGTTATGGCATCTTGTGCGTTCCCTTCTGTCAGGTAAAAACCCGGCACTACGCATAAAGCCTCACCATGCTGCCGCCCCAGCAAACGTCACTGCCAAACCAAAAACTGGCGCCACGACCCTAGTGGCAGCGCGTTCCCCTGCGCCAACCCGGGGCAAACTCGCCAATAGCGCACGCCAGACGCAGCTTAAATTCAACTCTCATGACCATTACGCCATTCCGCCATTCAATCTTCTTGATATTTCCGATAAAGAAAACAAGAGCCCATCAATGGATGACGAGGCCCTGTCTCAAAATGCGCGTTTTCTTGAATCGGTTCTTGATGAATTCGGCATCCGTGGTGCTATCATAAAGGTGCGGCCCGGCCCCATTGTCACCCTGTATGAACTGGAGCCAGCGCCTGGGACCAAAACCAGCCGTGTTATCGGCTTGGCCGACGACATTGCCCGTTCCATGAGCGCCATTTCCGCCCGTATTTACGCCATTCCGGGCCGTAATGCCATTGGCATTGAGCTTCCTAACGCCACGCGGAAAACGGTGCTTCTGCGGGAGCTGCTGGAATCCAAATCCGAAGGGTTCCGGTCTTGGATAAACGGCTTATTCGACCGTATAGACAAGTTTTTCTTTTCCACCAATGGAATGTTTCCGCCCGCCGAGGTAGCGCCCTACAATGAGCCTGAAATTCCCGGTGCCGTCGACTTCGACGAGGTCATGTCAGCACTTCAGGGCGAAAGCGCCCGCGCCCTGCGTGCGGACCGCGAGGAGGGTATGACTTTATATGTCGCCGTGCCGGTGCAGCGCTACAAGCAGATCATGGGAGCTGTCCTTCTATCTCGTGGGGGCGAGGATATCTTGGCCACCCTGCGTTCGGTACGACTTGATATCCTCAAGATTTTCGCCGTTACCCTAGCCGTAACCGTCACGTTATCACTGTACTTGGCGGACACTATCGCCCGCCCAATCCATGATCTGGCCGAAGCGGCGGAACGGGTACGCCGCCACCGCGACCGCCATGTGGCAATTCCAGATTTCACCGAGCAAGGCGATGAAATCGGCGATCTTTCCGGAGCTTTCAGCGACATGACCGCGGCTTTGTGGCAGCGCATGGATGCCATTGAGAGCTTCGCTGCTGATGTGGCCCATGAGATCAAGAATCCGCTCACCTCTCTACACAGCGCAGTGGAGACGGTAGCGGGCGTCAAGGACCCGGAACAACGGGACAAACTTCTGGCGGTGGTCCTTGACGACGTGCAGAGAATCGATCGTCTCATCAGCGATATTTCCGACGCCTCCAGGCTTGATGCTGAACTTTCCCGGGCCACGCGCGTGCCGGTGGACGTGGCAGCGCTTCTCGTCACGCTCAGTGACATGCACAATACCACTAGCAGTAGTGCGGAAGGGCCATTTCTGACAGTGGAGGCCAAAGTGGGAACTGATTTCCACGTGGCGGCCATAGAAGACCGTCTGGCACAGGTCTTCCGCAACCTCATCGCGAATGCTGTTTCCTTCAGCCCTCCGGGGGGACGCATCACCTGCCGCATCACCCAGGGAAATGCCGGGGACGGTGAGATCGTAGCGGTGACTGTAGAGGACCAAGGCCCCGGAATCCCGGAAAGCAAGCGCGAGACCATTTTTGAGCGCTTTTACACTGAACGCCCCGAAGGAGAAAAATTTGGCACCCATTCCGGGTTGGGATTGAGCATCTCCAGACAGATCGTCGAGGCCCACGGCGGCACGCTGCGTGCTGAGAACTTAACCGACAGGAACGATAGGGTATGCGGCGCCCTTTTTACCGTCCACCTGCCCCGCGACTAGCGTCCCTATCCAACCAGCCGACGTTGACAGTGGTTGCTGTTGGGGGCACCGTCATCCTATGACCTTGATCCACGGTACGTGCGTAGCACTCGACGAAATGGCCGTGCTTTTGCGCGGCCCACCCGGCAGCGGCAAAAGCGATCTCGCCATGCGGCTCCTAGATGGTGGCGCGCGACTGATCGCCGATGACCAGACCATGGTTGAATCGCTGGCAGGGCAGCTGACGGCGACGGCCCCGGAAACCATCGCCGGACAAATAGAGGTAAGGGGAGTGGGTGTCCTTGAAGTAGAAGCTGAGGAATCGGGTATTTTAGGACTGGTAGTGGATCTGGTGACGGACCCACCCGAACGCATGCCGGAGCCTGAAACCGCCGAAATCATGGGCATTGTGCTACCCTTGCTCCGACTCGATCCTTTCGAGGCTTCGGCGGCGGCCAAACTCCGCCTTGCCGCGCGGTCTCTGGCCGGGGAAGCCAGAGGGTCAGCGTGAACGACAGAAAGCAGAAACCAGCTTTCGTAGCCTAAGAACTTGTTTCATAGTTGCGTGATAAAGAACATCAGGTCAATCTCTACACCCGGGATTTAGATTTGACCGCCGTTCACAAGTTGGAAGGGCTTGTTCATGATTGGAATGGTTCTCGTCACCCACGGAAGGCTAGCCTCGGAGTTTGTGGCGGCGCTGGAGCATGTGATGGGGCCTCAGGACAATATTTGCGCTATCTGTATCGGCACCAGTGACGACATGGAACAGCGCAGGAAGGACATTCTGGCGAGCATCGCCGCCGTGGACAACGGCAGCGGCGTGGTCCTTCTGACAGATATGTTCGGCGGCACCCCGTCCAATCTGGCCATCTCGATCATGGAGAAAACCCCGGTGGAGGTCATCGCCGGGGTCAACCTGCCCATGCTGATTAAGCTGGCAGACGTACGCCAGGAAATGAGCCTGGCGGAGGCCGTGGCCAGCGCCCAGAAGGCGGGACGTAAGTATATCAACGTGGCCTCGGGCCTGCTTAGGGAAGAAAAGACGTGAGCGAACTTCGGTCGGGAAAAGACTGTGCCAAAGGTAAGCTAGCACTCAAAATACCCATGACTATAACTAACCGGCTAGGCCTGCACGCACGCGCCGCCGCCAAGTTCGTCGAGACGGCGGGGCAATTCGACGCCGACATCACCGTCCGCAAGGACGACAACGAAGTTTCGGGGCTCTCCATAATGGGGCTGATGATGCTTGCCGCTACACCTGGCACTGAGATCGTGATCGAATCGATGGGAAACCAAGCAGAAGACGCGTTGGCTGCACTGAAAGACTTAGTAGCCAGAAACTTTGACGAAAACTAGGCCATGACCAGAATGAGGAAACAAAAGGCGCCACCGTGCAAGGAACGAATCCTTGAGGGGCTAGGCGTTTCCCCTGGTATTGCTATTGGCCCCATCCATGTGCGCGAAAGCGGCGCGGTGGAGGTTTCCGAATACCGCATCTCCCCCAAGCATGTGAAGTCCGAACTGGCCCGCTTTGCCAAGGCCGTGAAGCGCACCAGGCGGCAACTCCTGAAGCTCAAATCCGAGGCCCAGACCCTTCCCGATACCACCGCGGAAGAACTTGGATATCTTCTCGACGCTCACCTCCGCATGCTCGAAGGTTCGCGTCTAATCCGCGGTGTGGAGAACCGTATTGCCGAGAGGCTTCTCAATGCCGGAGCCGCCGTACAGGCGGAAATTTCAGAAATTGGCAAGGGGTTTGCGGCCATGGATGATTATTATCTGGCGGCTCGTATGGAAGACATCCGCGAGGTAGGATCCCGCTTGGTGCGGTCCCTGACCAAATCCCCGCCTCTGGCATTTTCTACTCTGCCCGAGGGAAGTATCGTCGTTGCCAAGGAAATCACCCCCGCCGATACCGCCCTTCTTGACCCCGGTAGGGTGGCCGGATTCACCACCGCGCTGGGCGGCCCCGAAAGCCACACCGCCATTATGGCGCGCTCGTCGATGATCCCCGCCGTTCTGGGTGTACCTGATCTGCTTTCCGGCTTGGAGGGTGAGGAGACCATGATCATTGACGGGGCCGCCGGTATTCTCATCATTAATCCCCGTCCCGCCACGCTGGAAAAATATAAGCGCCGCTGTAAGGAGCTGGAACGAGCACACAAACAGCTGGCGCGGCTGAAGAAGCTTCCTGCCGAGACCCTCAACGGCACCAAGGTGGCCCTCTTCGCCAATATCGAGCTGCCCCGGGAGCTTGATAACGTTATGGACTGTGGCGCCGAGGGAATCGGTCTTTTGCGCAGCGAGTTCCTTTTCATGAACCGTGACGACCTTCCCGACGAGCAAGAACAATTCGAGTCCCTGCGCAGACTGGTCAGCGCCATGAAAGGACGGCCCGTAACCGTACGCACCCTTGACATTGGTAGCGAAAAACTTGCTACCTCGCTAGGCGGCCATCTGGCGCCCAGCGTCAACCCAGCACTGGGGTTGCGCGCCATCCGTCTGTCCCTGAAGGTACCCGAACTCCTTTCAACACAACTTGCAGCCATTCTGCGCGCCGGGGCCTGTGGCCCCGTGCGGATACTGGTGCCCATGATTTCTGGCGTCCCTGAAATTCGTCAGGTACAGCGAATCCTGCGCCGCGTGGTGCAGAATTTGAAACGCCGCAAGGTGCAGTTGCCAGACCCACTACCGCCGCTAGGGGTCATGATTGAAACGCCGGGCGCGGCCCTAGCCGCCGATGGACTTGCCAGACTGTGCGATTTTTTCTCTATCGGCACCAATGATCTTACCATGTACACCCTGGCTATCGACCGCGGAGACGAACAGGTAGCCCATCTCTACAATCCCATCCATCCGGCAGTGCTGAGGCTGATCCAGTCCACTACCGCAGCTGGTGGCAAAGCCGGAATCCCGGTCAACGTCTGTGGCGAGATCGCTGGAGACCCGCGTTATACAGCGCTTATGGTGGGGCTAGGCATCTACGAACTATCCATGGCACCAACCAGCTTATTGAAAGTGAAACAGCGCATCCGCAGCCTTGACCCGACGGCAGCGCAACGGCTGGTCCATGCTATCATGGAACAAAGCGACCCGGGACGCATCTCCACCCTGCTGGATGATTTCAACGCGCTGGCGTAATGAAACCTTCAAGAAAAGCATGACAATTCTTCTTCCCTAACCTTCCGCTTGCACGAAGCTAGTGTCAGAAGCCTTGCCCCAGAGTGCCTGGATTGCTATACGGCGACGCGGGGTAACATAACGCTGAGGGAGCGGTAAAACCCGCGCGCGCAGGAATCAGCACCTCAGGTCCACCACTCGAAAAAACAACGCCCAAGGCCTAAAATTTAAGGAGACGCCCCATGGGCTCATCCCCAGATTATAAAGTTGCCGACATCTCGCTCGCCGAGTGGGGCCGCAAGGAAATCTCCATTGCCGAGACCGAAATGTCGGGCCTTACGGCGCTACGCGCCGAATACGGGGGAGAAAAGCCCCTTGCTGGCGCACGCATCGCCGGCTGTCTCCATATGACCATCCAGACTGCGGTTCTGATGGAGACCCTGACAGCGCTAGGCGCGGAAGTACGCTGGTCTTCGTGCAACATCTTCTCAACCCAGGATCAAGCTGCTGCCGCCATGGCTGCCGCAGGCATCCCCATCTTCGCCTGGAAGGGAGAGACGGAAGAGGAATTCTGGTGGTGTATTGACCAGACTATCACCGGCCCCAACGGCTGGACGCCCAATATGATTCTTGATGACGGCGGCGACCTGACCAAAGTTATGCATGACGACCATCGTGATCTGCTGGAAGGGGTGAAAGGGATTTCCGAGGAAACCACCACTGGCGTGCTGCGGCTCTACGAGATGGAAAAGGACGGAAAACTCGCCGCTCCCTGCATCAATGTTAATGATTCCGTCACTAAGTCAAAATTCGACAATCTTTATGGCTGCCGCGAAAGCCTGGTGGACGGCATCAAACGCGCCACAGACGTCATGGTAGCTGGCAAGATCGCCGTGATCTGCGGTTATGGCGACGTAGGTAAGGGATGTGCCGCTTCCATGCGAGGCCAAGGTGCACGTGTTGTGATCACCGAAGTGGATCCTATTTGTGCCCTGCAGGCCTCCATGGAGGGCTTCGAGGTGGTGACCATGGAGGAAGCTGCCCCCAGGGGGGACATTTTTATCACCGCTACCGGAAATACCGATGTCATCACGCTGGAACATATGCGCGAGATGAAGGACCGCGCCATTGTCTGCAACATTGGTCATTTCGACGCCGAAATTCAGATTTCAGCGCTACAGAATATGGCCTGGCACGAGGTCAAACCCCAGGTAGACGAGGTGGAGTTTCCCGGCGGCAAGCGTCTGATTGTGCTGGCCAAGGGCCGGCTTGTTAATCTGGGTTGCGCTACCGGACATCCCAGTTTCATCATGAGCGCCTCCTTCACCAATCAGGTATTAGCCCAGATCGAACTGTGGCAGGACCATAACAATTATGAAAACAAGGTCTACGTGCTGCCCAAGAAGCTTGACGAAAAGGTGGCCGCCCTTCACCTCGGAAAAGTGGGAGCACATCTAACCACGCTCTCCAACAAACAGGCGAAATATATCGGTGTCCCCAAGGAAGGGCCGTTCAAGCCAGACTATTATCGCTACTGACACCACACGGCTTCTTCCCCTTTCTTGATACTTTACCCGTGATGAATCCCTCTGCCCGGGACAGCCTTGTCTGCCCTCGGGCGCGACGAGGAGGAACCGCACATCACTGCCATTGATACGGGAATCGGCCAGCGCTGATGACAGCTATGTCGGTAGGGTGTCCCTGATTAGAGGCGGCGGAGAGCATGGCCGGCACGGGTCTCTCTGTCATTGTCGGGACTAGCTCTGGTAACATGATCGGCACACGCCGCCCATTCTAAAAGCGGTTACGAGCCGTGGCGACAACAGGTGGAGAAGAAAGACAGATGGCCGCCGACACAGTATCCCCTGATCTCATTCTCCCGCACCATGTAGTCCTGCGGTGGCTTCCCGATTTGAATGCCACTCAAGCGCTGGCCGAAGAGGTGGTGACACTTTCCTCCTCTGGCGACGTGATCACGTTGGGTGGTGATTTGGGCTGCGGCAAAACCACTTTTGCACGCGCTTTTATTCGTGCGTTGGCCGTACGCCACGGCGAAGGAGATCGGGACGAAGAGGTACCCAGCCCCACCTTCACCCTGGTCCAGATATACGAGCGCCGTCCGGCTCCAGTCTGGCATTTCGATCTCTATAGGGTGAAAAAACCCGGCGACGCCTATGAGCTTGGCATCGAGGAAGCCTTCGAAAATGCCATTTCGCTTATCGAGTGGCCGGAAAAACTAGGTCGCTTATTGCCCGCCGAACGGCTTGATCTTGGCCTGGAATTTAGCGGGGAAACATCACCCGTAGGCAACGAATTGAACGGGCCACGCATGGCCACCCTGACTGGTTACGGAAAGTGGGTAACACGGCTCGAGGAGTTGGCCACACCGTGATGGAGAGGACAAAGGAAAGTGGACGTGAGGAAACAATCACCGCTTTCCTCCGCGCCCAAGACTGGGGGGAAAGCCATCGTATGCTCCTTGCCGGGGATGCTTCGTTCCGCCGTTATGAACGGCTTGAGAAAGATGGGAGGCGGGCGGTACTGATGGAAGCGCCGCCGCCAGTCGAAGACGTGCGGTCATTCCTTACTGTCGCAAGGCGGCTGCGTAACATGGGGTATAGCGCGCCGGAGATTTATGCCACAGATGAGGAATCCGGACTCGTGCTTTTAGAGGATCTTGGCGACACTACCTATACCCGCCTTCTCAAACAGGGCAATGGGGTGCTGGAACGGAAACTCTACGGGCTAGCGGTGGACCTTCTCATCGACCTGCATAGCCGCCCCGAAGATACTACCTGCGCCGGTATTCCCCCCTATGACGGGGAGCGTTTTGAAATGGAGAACGCCCTTTTTACCGACTGGTACCTTCCCACCATAACGGGGGACAAAACACGAGAGCGAGCACGTACGGAGTACCTTAAAATCTGGCGGCTGCTGCTAAACCATGCGCACAAGGCCCCGCGGGCTCTGGTGCTGCGTGATTACCATGTGGACAATCTGATGTTTCTGGAAGAACGGGACGGGCTCGCTGCCTGTGGCCTGCTAGATTTTCAGGATGCGGTAGCCGGGCCTTCCCCCTACGACCTGGTATCCCTTCTGGAAGATGCACGGCGGGACATTTCCCTGGAACTGGCGTCGGACATGAAGCAACGCTACCTGGTAGGGTTCCCAGAACTCGACCGGGAAATCTTCGAAATTGCTTATGCAGTACTCGGAGCGCAGCGTCATGCCAAGGTCATCGGCATTTTCACTCGCCTATGCCTGCGCGACAGCAAGCCAGAATACTTGCGGCATATGCCGCGTCTCCGGCGACTTCTCGAAGGCAGTCTAGAACATCCCGTTCTAGCGCCCATGAGGGAATGGTGCGACTGCCACGTACCTCTAGCGCTGCGGGGCAATCCGCCATGTTGAAAAGTACCACGCCGCAAGCAGCCATGATCCTAGCTGCAGGCAAGGGAAAACGCCTGCGCCCGATCACCGACAAAACCCCCAAACCTCTGGTGGAGGTGGGGGGCATTACCTTGCTCGATCGCATCCTTGATCACGTGGAACGAGCCGGGATCGGCCAAGTGGTGGTCAACGCCTTTCATTTGAGTGAACAGATGGCGGCTCACCTGGAAAAGCGGAAAGAACCACCAGTGAAGGTTCTTTTCGAGAAAGCGCTTCTAGATACAGGTGGCGGCGTCCGCAATGCCCTGGGAGAAATGGGGAAGAAGCCCTTTTTCGTCATCAACGGAGACGTGCTGTGGTTCGACGAAGCGAAGGGGCCGCTTGATCAACTCGCCGAAGCCTGGGATTCAAAGCGCATGGACGCGCTGTTGCTTCTCCAACCTGTAGTGGGGGTGGAAAGCTACAGCGGCAAAGGAGACTATTTTATGGATTCTCTGGGCCTGCTCACCCGGCGCGAGGAACAGGAGACAGCACCCTATATGTTCGCCGGAATACAGATTCTTCGTCCGCAGTTGTTCTCCGACACACCGGACGGGCCTTTTTCACTCAACCTTCTCTACGACCGGGCCCAAGAGACCGGACGCCTTTGCGGCATACCCCACAGTGGTGAGTGGTTCCATATCGGAACTCCGGAGGCCCTAGAGGAAACGCGAGATATTCTGAACCACGGCCGCAACGATTTCTACCGGCCATGACCGTCAGGAAACCACGAACCTCAAAAAAAACCAAGCCCTCTGAAAAAACCACTTCTGGGGCCGGGCCACCCACGCTCTTCACCATCCCCTGCCACCTGCCCTTCGCCGATACCCTAGCCACGGGGCTGATGGGAAACGGGATTCCCGGCATCCTTGAGCCGCGGGGAGCCGAAACGGACCCCACCCGCCTTTCCCGTCTTACCCTGCTTCTGCCCACGCGGCGCGCCTGCCGCGCCCTGCAGGAATCGTTCCTGAAGCGTGGCGACGGTGCACCTGTGTTGCTGCCACGCATAGCGCCTCTGGGCGACCTCGACGAAGAGAACATGGCCTTTGCCGAAGCCGAAGACCTGAACGATGGGGGGCTTGCCGGGAACGCCATGAATGAACTGCCACCCGCCATTTCCCAGACCCGCCGCCGGTTGTTGCTGATGCGGCTGGTGCGGGACTTCGAGGAACGGCGGGACGGTGCGCCGCGCAGCGTCGATCAAACCGCGTTGCTGGCCGGGGAACTGGCCCGCCTTCTCGACCAGACGCAGCGCGAACGCCTATCTTTCGACACCCTGGCGTCCCTGGTTCCGGAGCAATACACCGCCCATTGGCGCATCACCCTGGATTTCCTGAAGATCATCAGCGAACACTGGCCACGCATATTAGCCGAAGAGGGTCGTCTCGACCCGGTGGCGCGGCGCAATCTGGTGCTGGAACGCCAAGCCGAAATATGGCATGCCACGCCACCGGAAACCCCAGTCATCGCCGCCGGCTCCACGGGCAGCCTTCCGGCTACCGCCGATCTTCTGGAAGTGGTGGCGGGGCTTCCCCTTGGCGCGGTGGTACTGCCGGGACTCGATAGGGAGGTGGACAAGAAAAGCTGGGAGGCGCTAGCTCCCAGCCACCCCCAACATGGCATGGCGCGCCTTCTCGACCGGCTGGACGTGGCACGCAGCGATGTGAGGGAATGGACATGCGGGGAACGCGGCGGTTCGGCGCAAAAGGCGGCGCCGCAACGGGTGGAACTGTTGCGGGAGGTGATGCACCCGGCGCAAACCACCCCCGCCTGGCAAGACGTATCGCCCGCACCCGAAGCCCTGCGCGGCGTGCGCCGGGTGGATTGCCCCAGCCCCCGCGAAGAGGCGGGCGTGATCGCGCTTTTTTTACGCGAGGCCCTGGAAACACCAGGAAAGCGGGCGGCGCTGGTGACCCCCGACCGCGACCTGGCGCGTCGCGTGGCGGTGGAGCTGGAACGCTGGAATGTGGAAATCGACGATTCCGCGGGGCAGCCGCTAGCCGCCACGGTGCCCGGCGTGTTCCTGAGGCTCAGCGCCGAGATGATGAAGGGTGAGGTGGAACCCTTGCCTCTGTTGGCGATGCTCAAGCATCCCTTGGCGGCGGGCGGCAGAAAGGCAGGGGACTTCCGCGCCCTGGTGCGGCGCTTCGAGAAGGCGGTGCTGCGCGGCCCCCGCCCGGCGGCGGGTTTTAGCGGACTGGCCAAGGCGTGCACGGCGGCAAAGGTGGAGAAGGACCTGACGAGCTGGTTTAAGAAACTGGCCGCCATGGCCAAACCCTTCGCCTACCTCATGGCGCGGCCAAACGCTTCTCTGGCGGAACTAACCGAGGCCCATCTGGCCTTCGCCGAGGCCCTGGCGGCGGACGATATGCAGCCGGGGGTGGCGCGGCTGTGGCGAGGGGAGGAGGGCGAGGCGGCGGCAGCTTTCTTCACCCAGCTTCTCGAAGCCGCCGGGGATTTCCCGCCAATACAGCCGACCGACTATACCACCCTGCTGTACACCATGATGGGCGGCGTGGTGGTGCGTCCACGCTTTAGCCGCCACCCAAGGCTGCATGTGTGGGGCCTGTTGGAGGCCCGTCTTCAACAGGCCGATCTGGTGGTTCTGGGCGGCCTTAACGAAGGTGTCTGGCCCCAGGAGACGCGCGCCGATTCATGGATGAGCCGGCCCATGCGCCAGGCTTTCGGCCTGCCAGCGACGGAGGTCCATATGGGTCTTTCCGCCCATGATTTCATCCAGGCCTTCGCCGCCCCTGAAGTGGTCATGACCCGGTCCACACGTGTTGCTGGCACGCCTACGGTGCCGTCGCGCTGGCTGTTGCGGATCGAGGCTCTGCTGCCCGAGGACAAACAGATCGCCGGAGCCCATGAATACTTGCACTGGTACGGGGAGCTGGACGCGCCACAGGCGGTGCGCCCGGTGTCGACGCCGAAGCCCTGCCCTCCCGTGGAAACCCGGCCGCGCCGCCTTTCGGTGACCGCGATCGAAACCTGGCTGCGCGATCCCTATGCCATCTATGCCCGTCATATTCTGGAGCTGGACCCGCTAGACCCGCTGGACGCTGATCCCGGCGCGGCGGAGCGCGGCCTGTTCATTCACAAAGCGCTGGAAACCTTTGTAAAGAGATTCCCCAGGGAGCTTCCCGCCAAGACCGGGGAGGAATTACTGGTTATAGGAGAAAAAGCCTTCGGCAAGGCGCTGGAGAGGCCCGGTGTACGCGCTCTGTGGTGGCCGTGTTTCGTACGCATCGCTCGCTGGTTCGTGGCCGCCGAACGGGAACGGCGCGCCGGTGGCGTTTTTCCCCTGGTCACGGAAGCTAAAGGGGAGATCACCCTGTCCGGACCGTGTGGCGATTTCGTGCTGACCGCCCGCGCCGACCGTATTGACCGCCTGGAAAGCGGCGACATCGCGGTCATCGACTACAAGACCGGCGGCGTACCCAAATCCAAACAAGTGAAAACAGGGCTGAGCCCACAGCTTCCCCTAGAGGCGGCCATCGCCGCTGATGGCGGTTTTGAGGATATGGGCGAGGAAACTACCGAAGCGCTTATCTATATCCGGCTCACCGGCCGCACACCGCCCGGAGAGATGAAGCCAGTCAAGGGCGATGCCGGAGCCATGGAACTGGCCGGGGCCGCCCGCGAAGGGCTGGAAGCCCTTATTGCCGCCTTCGACGACGAGAACACGCCTTATCTCTCGCGGCTGCGGCCCATGCTTCTTTCCCATGAGGGAGACTACGACCATCTGGCCCGGGTCAGGGAATGGTCGGCCGACGTGGAGGGAGATACATGAGCAAATGTACCGATCCCGGATACGCCAGTCAGAGGCTGGCGGCGGACCCGAAGGCCTCGGTATGGGTAGCCGCCAATGCCGGAGCCGGCAAGACGCGGGTCCTGGTGGACCGGGTGACGCGGCTGCTTCTTGGCGGCACGGCGCCGGGACGTATCCTGTGCCTGACCTTCACCAAGGCCGCGGCGGCGGAAATGTCCAAGCGCCTATTTGAACAGCTGGGCGCATGGACCACTTATTCCGACGGAAGGCTGGCCAAGGAGCTTCTTACCCTGTTGGGCCGCGAAGCCACGGAAGAAGAAACACAAGAAGCGCGGCGGCTGTTCGCCGCTACGCTGGATGCGCCCGGCGGGCTGAAAATCCAGACCATCCATTCCCTCTGTGAATCCCTATTGGCGCGCTTCCCCCTAGAGGCCGGAGTTTCGCCCCATTGCACGGTGATGGACGAACGCAGCGCCGCCGAAACTCTGGACCAGGCGCGCAACCACGTACTGGCCCAAGCCCATGACGGCGGCCATCCTCAACTGGCGGCGGCGCTGGACGCCATGGTGGAGAGGGTGGATGAAACCGTCATGGCCAAGGTGCTGAAGGAAGTTGCCATCCACCGCCACCGCCTTAAACGCCTGTTCGCGGCGAAGGGCGGGCTGTCTGCTCTCATGGCCGATCTGCGCGGCCTTCTGGGTTTGGGGGAAAAAGACAGCCGGGACAGCGTTATCAAGGCGGCCTGCCGTGATACGGCCTTCGACGGCAAGGGGCTGAAGCAGGTCTGTACGGCGCTGGACAAGGGATCGGACAAGGACAAATCCCGCGCGCAATTGATCTCCCGCTGGCTGGGACAAAAGAAAACCCGAGCCACCCTTCTCGACGACTATGCCCGCGTCTTCCTGACGCAAGAGGGCGGGCCGCGAAAAACCCTTATTACCAAGGACGCCCTGGCGGCCGACGGGGGGGGCAGGGAAATCCTGGAAGCCGAGCAGGCCCGGCTGCTTGCTCTCATGGATACGCTCAAGGCCCTCACCGTGGCCGAGTCCAGCGCCGCTTTGCTTACCTTTTCCCAAGCGCTGATTGCCCGTTACGAGACGGAAAAGGACGCTCGCGCCCTGCTCGATTACGAGGACCTAATCCACAAGGCCCGAGACCTGTTGCACTGTGATGGCGATGTCAACTGGGTGCTCTACAAGCTCGACGGCGGCATCGACCACATTCTGGTAGACGAAGCCCAAGATACCAGCCCCGCCCAATGGGAGGTCATCGAGGCCTTGAGTGGGGAATTCTTCGCCGGGGAGGGCCGTCATGAGGACGCTCACGAGACGGGACGCACCATCTTCGCCGTGGGCGACGAGAAACAGTCCATCTATTCCTTTCAGGGGGCCGAGCCCGAAGCCTTCGAGAGGATGCGCAACACCTTTGCTAAAAGGGTCACGGCAGCGGGAGCAGACTGGCGGCCGGTTGACCTGTTCCTCTGTTACCGCACGGCACCGCAGTTATTGACCGCCGTGGACCGGGTCTTCGCTAGGCCGGAAGCAAACACCGGACTGACGGCCACGGGTGGGGAGACGCGCCACCTTGCCTTCCGCTGGGGCCAGGCCGGATACGTAGAGCTGTGGCCGACGGTTACGCCGCAACAGGCCGAGGAAAGTGAGCCCTGGGACGCGCCGCTGGACAGAATCGCCGCCGCCAGCCCCGAAACCGTTCTCGCCACGCGCATCGCTGCGCGTATTTCCGGCTGGATCGAAAACAGGGAAATTCTAGAATCCCAAGGGCGGCCGATCCGTCCCGGGGATATTCTGGTGCTGGTGCGCCGCCGTACTCCCTTCGTGGACGAATTGGTGCGTTGCCTCAAAAATCACGAGGTGCCAGTGGCCGGCACCGACCGCATGGTGCTCACCGAACAGATGGCAGTGATGGACCTGATGGCCCTGGGCGCGTTCCTGCTCTTGCCCGAGGACGACCTTACCCTGGCGGTGGTGCTTAAGGGGCCGCTGTTGGGATTCAACGATGACGACCTGTTTGCACTGGCCCGTGGCCGCAAGGGAACCCTGTGGGCGGAACTGCAGACGCGCCGGAAGGAAACTCCGCATTTTACTGCCGCCTGTGACGAGCTGCGGGCGTTCCTGAAACGCGCTGATTTCACCTCGCCTTTTGCCTTTTATGCGGAACTTCTAGGGCCGGGTGACGGGCGCAGACGGCTCACCGCACGTCTGGGGCTGGACGCCAACGATCCCATAGACGAGTTTCTCAACCTCGCCCTGGATTTCGAGCGCGCCCATACGCCCTCGCTGCAGGGGTTTCTGCACTGGCTAGCGGCAGGAAGCGCGGAGATCAAGCGCGACCTGGAACAGGACCGAGACGAGGTACGGGTGATGACGGTCCACGGTGCCAAGGGGCTGGAGGCCAATATCGTCTTTCTACCAGACACCTGTGGCGCGCTCGGCGCCCACCATGACGAGGCCATGCTCTGGGCCACGGAAGGGGATGGCGAAGGGGACGATCTTAAGATGGCACTGTGGCCGGTGGGACGCGACAACGAGGACAAGCTATGCGCTGTCCTGCGCGAACACGGGCGGGCGCGTCGCAGCGACGAACACCGGCGTTTACTCTATGTGGCCATGACCCGCGCCCGCGACCGACTTTATGTGGGCGGCTGGGAGACCAAGAACGGACGCACCGCCGGCTGCTGGTACGATCTTGTGAGGGATGCCCTTGAAGGCGCCGCGGAATCGGTGGAGCTGGAATTCGGGGAAACCGGCTGGTGTCTCGCCACACCCCAGACGGCGCAGCCTGACGGCGAACGGAAAGAGGCGCCGGGCGCAGGAAAAGCCCCGCACCTGCCCGGCTGGGCGCGAGCCTTGCCACCACAAGACCCCCTGCCCCCGGCGCCGCTGGCCCCTTCCCGTCCGCAAACGGAAGAGCCTGCCGTGCTTTCGCCGCTGGAAACCAGCGGCGGGAAAGACAAGGCGCTGTCCGTATTAGCCCGCGGACGGCTCGTCCACCGCCTGTTGCAAAATCTGCCCGATCTTGCCGCAAGCGCGCGGGAAAAGGCAACGCTGGACTATCTCGCCCTAGCTGCGCCCACTCTCGACGAGAAAAAAAGGCGCGCTATCGCAAAGGAGGCCTTGGAGGTTCTTGAGACACCCGGATTAGCGCCTCTGTTCGCCCCGGGAAGCCTCGCCGAAGCGCCCCTTTGCGGCATGGTGAACGGGCGTGTCATCAGCGGCCAAGTGGACCGGATGGCGGTAGGTGAAAAGGAAGTCCTTGTGGTGGATTACAAGAGCAACCGCGCACCGCCGAAGGAAGGCGAGGCGGTGCCGGAAGCGTACCTCAAACAGATGGCCGCCTATCGCGCTTTGTGCCGGGAGATTTACCCGGACAAGGACATATGCTGTGCCCTGTTATGGACCGAGGGCCCTGCGTTTACACTTCTGGAAGGGGCGGTGCTTGACCGCCACGCACCTTGACGGGTGAGATAGCGCTTCCTAGATTGATAGCTAGTGGATGGCGGCCACACCGACCAGCCCACATTGGGTGACTCCCAAATTGAGTGAAACACAGAGGAACACACCCCCATGCCGAACCAGGTGACCGACGCGACCTTTGATGAAGAAGTCATCAAGTCTTCCGATCCTGTGATTGTCGATTTCTGGGCCGAATGGTGCGGCCCCTGCAAACAGATCTCACCCATTCTGGAAGAGCTTGCCAATGACATGGAAGGCAAGATCAAGGTGGCCAAAGTAGATGTTGACGACAATCCCAGAACGCCTCAGAAATACGGGGTGCGCGGCATTCCTACTCTGATCCTTTTCAAGGACGGCCAGGTGGCCGCCACCAAGGTTGGAAGCATGGAAAAGAGTAAACTTTACGAATGGGTGAAGTCGGTGCTCTAGCTCCTCCCAAGGGTCTTTCGGCTGCCGTTTTTTAGAACTCCGCCTCTTTGGCGGAGTTTTTTCACGGTTCAGCCGTTCTTGTGCAGGATGGCCCCGGCAAGATAGAGAGAGCCACAGACGAGAATACACCCTGGCGCCTCGCCAGCCTTTTTCGCCTCCACCACGAGGCCACGAAGGGCCTCCTCGAGATTTTTCACAGCCAGTGGCTCCAACCCGTTCACACGGCCAGCCGCCGCGGCCTCCCTAGCCGTAAAGGAGGCGTTTTCGCCGGGAATGGCAATAGCCCTGGCGCGACGCACGTAGGGCGCCAGGGGAGCCAGAAACCCCTCAGGGTCTTTGCTGTTGAGCATGCCGAAGATGATGTCGAGCGGTGCCGGTGCCCAGCCTTGGGCGGCAGCGGCAAGGATTTCTCCCGCTGCCGGATTATGGCCACCATCGAGCCATAGTTCCCACCCTTTATCCAAACCGTCTACGAGCGGCCCGTAGCTGATCTGTTGCAGTCGCCCCGGCCATTCCACGCTTCCCAGCCCCTGCGCCAGGGCTGCTTCGTCCACGGGAAACCCGTCCAATAGCTCAAGACAGGCAAGCGCGGTGGCAGCGTTGAACATCTGGTGGCGGCCGTTAAGTCTTGGTGCAGGAAGGTCGCAGGAAATCTTCTGCCCCTCGAAGTGCATGGCTGTCGTCACTGAGAAAACATTCGAGAACTTCGTGTTCAAGGGCCACACCTCCCAGTCCTTTAAAAAACAATGAAGGGGTGCACCCACCCTTTCGGCTTGGAGCTCAATAACAGCTTGGACGTCCGGTCGCTGGGGAGCAATCACCCCAGCCACGCCGGGCTTGAGGATTCCTGCTTTTTCCTCAGCAATGGTGGACAGGGTGGAGCCTAGGAACTGTGTGTGGTCAATAGAAACAGGCGTAATAACGGTGAGCACAGGTTCGGGTACCATGTTGGTTGCGTCGAGTTTACCGCCTAGCCCTGTTTCCAGCAGAAGGATATCTGCGGGCAAACGGGAAAATGCCAGGAATGCCGCGGCAGTGGTGATTTCGAAGAAGGTAATGGGCTGGCCTTGGTTGACGGTTTCGCATTCCTCCAGAAGTTTTACAATCTCGCCGTCGTCGATGAGCCGCCCAGCGAGGCGCACCCTTTCATTGAAATTCACGAGATGGGGCGAGGTATAGGCGTGGACGCGGTATCCCGCCGCCTCGAGAAGGGCGCGCAGGAAAGCAATGGTGGATCCCTTGCCGTTAGTTCCCGCCACATGGACCACGGGGGGGAGCTTTTCCTGAGGACGGTCCAGCTTTTCCAGAAAGGCCTCTATACGTCCAAGAGAAAGGTCTATTTTCTTGGAATGCAAGCCTATCAAACGCTGGAGGACAGTGTCAGTCTTTGGGAGCATTTTGTGTGTTGGTGACGCGGCGAGGAGCTGTGCCGTTTTTTTTACTCTGGCTTTTTTTGGTCTCTGCGGAATCTCCCTTAGAAGGAGGTGTGAGCGGAGAAGTGGGCATAGCCACTACGTCAGCGGAAGGACCCTGGTTGCACAACAAGGTGAGGAGGCGGACCAGGGTATCGCGCATATCACGGCGATGGACCACCATATCCACCATCCCGTGCTCAAGAAGATATTCTGCTCGCTGGAAGCCTTCGGGAAGTTCCTCCCGGATAGTTTCTTCGATCACACGCGCACCGGCGAAACAGATCACCGCACCTGGCTCTGCCATGGCAATATCGCCACGCATGGCGAAAGAAGCGGATACACCGCCCGAGGTGGGATCGGTAAGAATGGTGATGTAGGGCAGGCCCGCCTCCTTGACCTTGTCCACAGCCAGGATAGTGCGCGGCATTTGCATCAGTGAAAGAATACCCTCCTGCATGCGAGCCCCGCCTGAGGCGGAGATCATGATCAGGGGGGCTTCCTGAAACACTGCCAGGCGCGCTGCCGCGAGAATAGCTTCGCCTACAGCCATTCCCATTGACCCACCCATAAAATCGAAGTTTAGAATAGCGGTGACCACGGGAATACCACCCATCTTTCCATGGGCGACGGTAATGGCATCATTAGTCTTGGTGCGGTTACGGGCCTCTTTCAGGCGCTCGGTATATTTTTTGCGGTCGCGAAATTTCAACGGGTCGGAGGCAGGATTAGGCAGTTCGATCTTTTGATAGCCGTCCTCGTCGAAAAGAAAGCCCAGTCGTCGGTCTACATCGAAGCGAAGATGGTGGTCGCAGTAGGGGCATACATGCAGGTTCTCATCCAGTTCGCGGTGAAAGATCATCTGTCCGCAGCCGGGACACTTGTGCCACATGTTGTCGGGTACTTCCTTCTTGCCGACAATGGCACTGATCTTGGGACGGACGAAATTGGTAAGCCAGCTCATACGCGCGCCCCGCGAACACCAGCAGACATTTCGGAAACGAAGGACAGAACCTCGTTCACCAGTCCAGGGAGAGGCTTGCCCTGATCATCGAGGCCTCGGGCGATGATATCCACCAAGGCAGAACCCACCACCACGGCATCGGCCACAGCGGCCACTTCGCCCGCTTGCTTCTGGTTCTTGATGCCGAAACCAACGGCCACAGGTAGATTCGTATGGCGGCGCAGACGTGAGACGGCCTCAGTTACATCGGCGTTGGTTGCTGATTTAGTGCCGGTAATACCGGCGATAGAAACATAGTAGACGAAGCCTCCAGTATCTATGAGAACGTCTGGCAGCCGTGCATCGTCGGTGGTAGGAGTGGTGAGCCGGATGCAATGGAGTCCGGCCTCCATCGCCGGCACACGCAACTCCGCATCCTCTTCGGGCGGGAGATCCACCACGATGAGCCCATCCACCCCAGCCTCGTAAGCATCACTCACGAAATCCTCGGCGCCATAGGCATAAATGGGATTGTAATAGCCCATGAGGACAAGCGGGGTCCGGTCGTCACCTTTCCGAAAGTCGCACACCTGCTGCAGGACCGCCCGCAAGGTAGACCCCGCATTAAGTGCCCGCAGACTACTGGTCTGAATCGAGGGGCCGTCAGCCATGGGGTCAGAGAAAGGCATGCCCAGTTCAATGAGATCGGCGCCCGCCCCCGGCAAACCTCCGAGAAGGGCTTGGGAGGTGGTAGCGTCGGGATCACCACCGGTGATGAAGGCTACCAGTCCAGCGCGGTTTTCTTTATGCAGATGTTCGAAACAGGTGGCGATCCGGCCACCTCCAGCGGTCTCTGTGACTTTCGCAGAGGCGGATATATCAGAGGAAGTGCTCACAGTTCCACGTTTAGAACCTTGGCCACAGTAAAGATATCCTTGTCTCCGCGGCCACTCAGATTCACCACTACGATGTTGTGACTGGGCATGGTGCCGGCGATTTCGCCTACATGGGCCAGCGCATGACTCGATTCCAATGCCGGGATGATGCCTTCCAATTGTGTCAAAAGTTGGAAAGCCCCCAGCGCCTGTTCATCGGTGATGGACACGTAATCCACGCGGCCACTCTCGTAGAGCCAGGAATGTTCAGGCCCGACGCCGGGATAGTCGAGACCAGCGGAAATAGAGTGGGCTTCCTTGATCTGGCCGTCATCGTCCTGCAACAGATAGGTGCGGTTGCCATGCAGCACTCCGGGACGTCCGCCCGTGAGAGAGGCCGCATGCTCACCGCTTTCGAGCCCGTGGCCGGCGGCTTCGACCCCGATCATACGCACTTCTTTGATGTCGAGAAATGGATAGAACAGCCCCATGGCATTGGAGCCGCCGCCGATACAAGCCACCAGCGTATCTGGCAGGCGGCCCTCGGCGGCCATGATCTGTTCGCGTGTCTCATCACCAATCACCGACTGATAGTCGCGCACCATGGCCGGATAGGGGTGAGGACCTGCTACCGTGCCGATGATATAGAAGGTGTCATCCACATTAGCAACCCAGTCACGTAGTGCTTCGTTGAGGGCGTCTTTGAGCGTCCGCGTTCCCGATTTCACGGGCACCACCTCAGCACCCAGAAGTTTCATGCGGAACACGTTGGGGGTCTGTCGCTCGATATCTACCTCCCCCATGTAGACGGTGCAGGGAATATCGAACAGGGCACAGACGGTGGCAGCGGCTACTCCGTGCTGGCCGGCCCCTGTTTCGGCGATTATACGGGTCTTGCCCATGCGCCTGGCGAGGAGAATCTGGCCCAAGCAGTTGTTGATTTTGTGGGCCCCGGTGTGGTTGAGGTCCTCGCGCTTGAGATAGATTCTCGCACCCTTGTCGCCTTTGGAAAAATGCTTACTCAGTCGCTCGGCGTAAAAAAGTGGGCTGGGCCGACCCACGTAGTGTTCTAGATAATAGCGGAATTCCTCGGCAAAGACAGGGTCGGCCTTAGCCTCGTCGTAGGCCCGTTCCACGGCAAGAATGAGCGGCATAAGGGTTTCGGCCACGTAGCGTCCACCGAAAATACCGAAGTGGCCGTCACCGTCTGGTCCGGCGCAATATGTGTTGGCTTGCGTCATGTGCTGGGCTTCATTGTTGCCGGTCAGGTTCGCCGGGGTTGAGGTCATGCCCTCCGATACCCCCAGAATGAACCACAGAGGCCCCGAAACGTCAAAGTTTTGCAGCCTCTTCGATGAAAGCCCGGATTAAAACAGGATTCTTGCGGCCAAGAGACGATTCCACCCCCGAGGACACATCCACTGCCTTAGCGCCACTGACGTGCACTGCCTGGGCCAGGTTCCCGATGTGTAGGCCCCCTGAGAGCATCCACGGCAACGGCCAGTCACGCCCGGCCAGAAGGCCCCAGTCAAAGGCTAACGCGTTGCCGCCGGGAAGCGCACCTTCCATGGTGGCCGGAGGGCGAGCGTCGAAGAGAAGGCGGTCGGTGCAAGCAAAATAGGCGTCAGCGGCGTCTACGTCGGCTTTCGAGGCCACCGTGATGGCCTTCATCACGGGCAGGCCGAATGTATCGCGCAACGCTGCCACGCGTTCCGGACTTTCCTCGCCATGCAATTGCAGCAGGTCGAGGGGGGCCTTGGCCAGCACGGCGGCGATGGCTACGTCATCAGCGTCTACAAAAAGGCCAGTGCGAGTGACAGTATCGGGCTGATGAGCGGAAAGGGCAGCGGCTTCTTCCGGGCTTACCGCGCGAGGCGAAGGCGGGTAGAAGACGAATCCTACATACTTAGCGTCAACGGTGGCCTCTGCCGCTTCGATGCTATTAACGCCGCATATTTTGACTTCCACCGCCATTACGGGCTTTCCGACGTTTTCCCCACCCCGCCTCCAGCTAGGTCAGCGGCAATATTCCTTACAACCGCAGCTGGATCCTTCGATCCGGTGATAGGACGGCCTATGACCAGATAGTCAGCCCCTGCCTCCAAGGCTTGGGCCGGGGTCATAACCCGTTTTTGGTCGCCGCTCCCGGCCCCCGCGGGACGTACCCCTGGTGTCACCAGAATAAACCCGGGACCGAGGGCCCTACGTATGGCGGCGGCCTCATGGGGGGCGCAAATGACGCCATCGGCTCCGGAATCGCGAGCCAGTTCGGCCAAGCGCATGACTTGGTCAGCGACACCTTCGGACACGCCGAGGGCCGGCATGTCCTCATCATCCAGGCTGGTGAGCACCGTCACGGCGAGGATTAACGGTCTGGGGAAATGGAATGTCTCGGCGATTTCTTCTGCCGCCTCGGCGGCTGCGCGGATCATAGTGGTACCGCCCCCAGCATGAATCGTGAGCATGGCCGGGCGCAGAACCCCGGTGGCGCGCACAGCCGCCGCTATGGTGTTGGGGATATCGTGGAACTTGAGGTCGAGGAATATGGGAAGCTCGGTTAGCGCTACCGCCATAACACCTGAGGGGCCGTTGGCAGTAAAGAATTCCTTGCCGAGTTTAACCCCGCCTACCAGGCCCACCAACTTTTCTGCCCAGGCGATGGCGGTGGCCGCATCGAGGGTGTCGAGCGCGCAGAAAATACGCTTCGCGGCGTCGTCAGGAGTAACTGGGGATGGGCTCATGTACCATGCTTCCGCTTATGTGAAAGGCGGCATTGCCGGAGAAAGGCAAGGCGGGAATACGACAAGATGCCGCCTCAGACAAGGGGGAAGAGGTCTTCGGCCGGGCGGAACTCTCCGTTTTCGGTATCCAGGGCGTAGAGCACGCCCTCCACGAGATCGAAATACCAGCCGTGAAGATGCAACTCCCTTGCCGCTACGGGAGAAGCGATCCAGGGGAACGTCATGAGATTTTTAAGCGAGGTCTTAACCCCTAGCTTTTCGCAGGCCGTCGCCTGTTCCTCCAGCCCGGCATCGGGCATGGTACGCAGAACCTCGTCCTGCGCCGAACGGGCAATTTCCATCCACGATTCCATGAAATCTGTAGATTCCGTGGTGGCTGGTTTCTCCCCTGATTCCATCAAGGCGTGGATGCCGCCACAGCGGGCGTGGCCGAAAACGATGATATGGGCGACGCCAAGGATGCGCACGGCGTATTCCAGTGCAGTGCTGGTACCGTGATGATGGCTGTCTCCCTGGCAGGGAGGCACCAGATTGGCCACGTTGCGGACCACGAAGAGATCCCCCAGTTCGGCCCCGGTGACGATGGCCGGGTCAACGCGGGAATCGGAACAGGCGATGACCATGATGCGCGGCGACTGGCCCCGACTGACAAGGTCCTGAAAGCGCGAACGGTTGGCGGTGAAGTTTTCCCGGCGGAAGTCCCGAAAGCCGGCAATCAGTTTTGCTATGTCATCCATATGTTCTTTATCTCTAGGGCGGTTCAGGGTTGATGGGTGCGGTACGGCCCCGGCGAGTGTTCGCCGGATTTTTTTATTTTCTTTCGGCGATTTCGCTGCCGGGGACGGAAGGAACAACCTTGGCAGCCATCGTGGCACGGTGGGCGCTTTCCTCACATTGGCCGGAAAGGTCCCGCTCCAGAGCGTTTACCTGACGAGTATTACGCCGCGCCAGACGCCGCCACCTCCCCTGGACAATCCAGACTAGGGCAGTGCCCATGAGAAACCCGAAGAGTGCGGCCAACAACACGGCCAGGTAGACTGGCGGGGTGGGGGTATAGGGAAAGGGATAGAGGCTAAGCGCTACCTCATCCCTGTTGTTGACAGCAAAAACGCTGGTGAGGACGGCAAAGGGAACAAACAGGAGCCAGAAGAGAACTTTCACACAACCCCCTTCTCAACGTGCGACAAAGATTTAGAAAGGGTGCGGCCAGCCAGCAGGAACTAGCGCTTTCCGTTGAGTCGCTCGCGGAGCTCCTTCCCAGTCTTGAAATAGGGAATGCGCTTTTCCTCAACCTGCACCATTTCCCCGGTACGGGGGTTGCGGCCAATACGAAAGCCGCGATGCTTCACTGAGAACGCCCCGAAGCCCCGTAGTTCCACCCTGTCACCTACGGTGAGAGCGGTGGAAATTTCATCAAAAATGGTGGCGACGATACGCTCCACGTCACGGTGGAATAGGTGTGGATTTCTTTCTGCAATATAGATGATAAGCTCCGACTTAGTCATGGTCTAGGACTCTTCCCAGCCTTCATATTTTCACTTCCCTGAGCCAAAACGGAATCTTTGACGCGGATGCGTAGATGACAAAAGCCAATCATGTTTACCGAATCCCCCCTACAGCTTCAGGTTGCCAGAGCGAAATCAGACCGTCAAGTGTAACCCTCTCAGAAAAAAACGTTTTTCCTGCCACTATGGAAATTATCCTGCGCCAAAGCCTATTCTCACCTTCAATTTCCAACTCCTGTACCGGCAGAATTAATGCCACGTCATGCATGTGGTAAAACCATTGCCGCGCCTCCATTTCGCCACCGATTTCGTCCACTAGCCGAACCTTGAGCGCCTGGCGCCCGGTGAAGACCCGGCCATCGGCGAGTTTTTCCACCTCCGAACGAGAAAGATGACGGCGGTCGGAGACCATGTCCACAAACAGGTCATAAATATCGAGCACCAGATCCTTGGTGGCTTTTCGCACCAGTGGTGTAACAGATTCCAAGGGTGAAGGAACGGCCTTCAAGGGACCACTCTTGATGGCCTCGGTGGTGATCCCCAGCTTCTCGAGAAGGCCGGTAATGTCTGCGGTTTGCCAGATGACACCGATAGAGCCGGTGACGGAGCCTTTACGGGCAAAAATACGGTCTCCAGCCAGCGCTGTCATATAGCCCGCACTTGCTGCCACCTCGCCCATGACCACGGCCACGGGGATCCGCTTAGCAGCGACACGGATAGCGTGATAGAGGGATTCAGCGCCCACCACCGTGCCGCCGGGACTATTGATATGGACGATAAGGGCGACCTTATCGGGATCGTCGGCGAGGTTGGCCAATGCCGCCTCGCGCTCTAGGTCCTCGACGATGACCCCCTCCACGGTAAGCCGCGCCACCGACTGTTCCTTTTTGATTCTCTCGCCGTTCCCTAACAGAGCGACCAGTAGGGCCACCACGGCGAAAACCGCCGCAACGCGCCACAGGGTGAGGTGACGGGTCAAGCGTTGGCGGTCGAGCAGGCGGTCGGGCTCAAAAGACATGCCTTACCTTCGGCGCCCTCTCGCAAGAACCCGAAAGAGGGGCCTCACGCGGGCGGAGTCACGAGTTGGAGGGTTCTTCGTCTTTTTTCTCTCCGGGCTTTTCATCGACGGCTTCGGTTTCTGTTCCAGGCTGGTCGTTGCTGTCCCCATTCTTATCCTTTTTCGCCTCGTTGATGGCCGCTCCCAGGACATCGCCCAGGCTAGCGCCAGAATCGGATGAGCCGTACTCGTCCATGGTTTGTTTTTCCTCGGCCACTTCGTTAGCTTTGACCGACAGTGTGAGTTTGCGCCCTTTTTTGTCCACCTTTGTCACCTTAGCATCCACCCTTTCGTCAACAGCGAAACGGTCGGGGCGCTGTTCGCTGCGCGCTCGCGCGAGTTCCGCCTTGCGGATAAAGCCGGTAACACCGTCAGATACTTCCACCTCAAGACCAGTATCAGTGATTGCGGTGACCTTGCAGGTCACGGTCTCACCCTTCTTGATATCGGCCATAGCGGTGGCACCGGGATCGTCAGTGAGCTGTTTGACGCCAAGGGAAATCCGTTCTTTGGTGATATCCGCTTCCAGCACCTTGACCTTGAGCATGTCTCCCTTCTTATAGTCGGTGATCGCCGCTTCGCCGGGACGGTTCCAGTCGAGGTCAGAGAAATGGACCATGCCGTCGATATTACCGGGCAGCCCCACGAACAGGCCAAACTCAGTAATGTTTTTGATCTCGCCTTCGAGTTCGGTGGTGGCGGGGTGGGATTCGGCAAACTTTTCCCACGGGTTTTCGCTGCACTGTTTGAAACCGAGGCTGATGCGCCGCTTGTCAGTGTTCACATCAAGGATCGCGACCTCCACTTCCTGGCTACTGGAAACGATCTTGCCGGGATGGATGTTCTTTTTAGTCCAGCTCATCTCAGAGACATGGGCCAAACCCTCGATGCCAGGCTCCAGCTCCACGAAGGCACCGTAATCGGTGATGTTGGTGACTCGGCCACTGAACTTAGCACCAACCGGATACTTGGAAACTACGGACTCCCAAGGATCGGGCTCCAGCTGCTTGATGCCGAGGTTGATACGCTGGGTATCAGCGTTGAAGCGGATCACCTTCACATCTAGGGTCTGGCCGATGGATAACACTTCGGAAGGATGGTTGATGCGCCGCCAAGCGATATCGGTTACATGGAGCAGACCGTCCACTCCGCCCAGATCAACGAAAGCACCGTAATCGGTAATGTTTTTGACTATGCCTTTGAGAATCTGGCCCTCGCTGAGCCGGGAAATTAGCTCCTCGCGTGCTTCGGTACGGGATTCCTCGAGAACGGCGCGGCGCGAGACAACAATATTACCGCGCTTGCGGTCCATTTTCAGAATCTGGAAAGTCTGGGGTGTGTCCATGAGCGACGAGACATCGCGCACTGGGCGGATATCCACTTGGGAGCCGGGCAGGAAGGCCACAGCACCGTCGAGATCCACGGTAAAACCACCCTTGACGCGGCCGAAGATAAGGCCGTCGACATGTTCTCCATCGGAGAAGGATTTCTCGAGCAGTACCCAGGCTTCCTCACGCCGCGCCCTATCACGGCTGAGCATAGCCTCACCGTTTCTGTTTTCCAGCCGCACGACGAATACATCCACCTCGTCGCCGGGCTTGATGTCGGCCTCTTCGCCGGAGGAAGTAAATTCTTTTAGGGGGATATAGCCTTCTGATTTGAGACCCACATCTACTAACACCATGTCGTTTTCAATGGAAACGACATGACCCTTAGCCACCGTACCTTCAAATTTTTCCTGTTTCTTGAGGGATTCTTTGAGAAGTTCAGCAAAATTCTCACCCGTGGTCATTTCAGTCACAGGCTTCTCGTCATACGTCAAAGACGTTTCTGACATGGATACTCCTAACCTTCATGAAATCCACGCCCTCTCCCGCAGGGAGGGAGATCTCCTGCTTGATCTGCGGACCCGCCGTGTTCCGTCCCAAGAACGGCCTGTCCTGGTTGCACGGGACCGTTTGAACCCCCGCGCAAAACGGGCGGCATGGCGGGGAACGACCACTCAACGTTCCACGGGACGAAGGATAAGGTCCGGGATCGACGATTCAGGACCAACGAATCAGAGCGAAGGAGTCAGGGCCGCGGTTAAAGCGACGCAAGTCCTTTCGTGGAAAGATGGTCCAAAGCCGCGGAGAGCACCATTTCTGGGTCCATCTCCGTGGTATCGATCAGCAAAGCATCCTTGGATTTTACTAGCGGCGCAACGTCGCGCTGGCTATCCCGGGCGTCACGATCCTTCATTTCCTGCAGAACGCGGCCATGTATACTCTCGATACCCCGCTCCCGCAACTCTTTACGGCGGCGCTGGGCGCGCTCTTCGATCCCGGCGGTTATGAACAGTTTATAAGGCGTGTCGGGACATACCACGGTGCCGATATCGCGGCCGTCAATGACCGCGCCGGCAGCACCCCCCGGCGGTGAGGCCGCGAATTGCTGCTGGAAGCGGAGAAGCGCCTGACGTACCTCTGGAATCATCGCCACCTGGGAAGCCACCGACGCCGTTTCATCATTGCGTAAGGCTTGGTTTTCCAGCGCCTTCGGACGCAAGGAATGGGCCGCTGCCACAGCAACATCAGCCTCCAAGGGAACATTGCCCTGGTCTAGAAGACGCTGCCCCACGGCGCGGTAGAGAAGTCCGGTATCTAGATAGGCAAACCCGTAATGTTCCGCCAGACGCCGGGCCAGAGTCCCCTTACCCGCCGCTGCGGGGCCGTCTATTGCAATAACGGGTGGAGATGAATCGGCCGTCATCGGTCCTCTTTCATCCCTGTAATGGTGGCGCCAAGCCCATTCATAAATGCGGGGAAACTGGGAAAGCTGGTGGCGATGACGTCCCCGTTATCTACAGCCACCGCTTCTTTTGCGGCCATACCGAGAACCAGAAAGGCCATGGCCATGCGGTGGTCGAGGCCGGCGGCGATGGTCGCACCTCCCGGCGGCGGCTCCCCATTCCCTTCAATGGTCAGGGTATCGCCTTGCTCTCTTGCAGTGACACCGCAGGCGGCAAGCCCCTTTGTTATAGCGACCAAGCGGTCGCTTTCCTTGATCCGAAGTTCCCCCAGCCCGTGTAGGATGGTAGCACCCCGGGCATGGGCCGCGGCCACAGCGAGAACGGGGTATTCGTCGATCATGGAGGGGGCGCGTTCTTCCGCGATCTCAACCCCGCGAAGACCTCCCTCTGCGGCACACACCACAATATCGGCCACTGGCTCGCCGCAAGAATCTCGCCGGTTTTTAAGGGAAATCTCTGCCCCCATCTCACCCAGGGTTTCATAAAGACCCATGCGCAGGGGATTGACACAGACCCCTTCCAGAATAACCTCTGAGCCGGGCACAATCAGGGCCGCCACGACGGGAAAGGCGGTAGAGCTGGGGTCTCCGGGCACGGTCACTTGCCCAGCCGAAATCTCGGGATAGCCAACAACGGTGACAGTCTGCGCGCCACCCTCCTCCTGTTTGACATCAACTGTCACGCCGAAATGGCGCAGCAACCGTTCCGTATGGTCGCGGGTGGGCAGGGGTTCGGTGACGGCGGTTGCCCCCGGCGCATTAAGCCCGGCGAGCAGTAAGGCCGATTTGACCTGAGCCGAGGCCACGGGAAGAGTATGAGTAATGGGTACTGGCTCGGCAGCTCCATGTAACGTCACCGGAAGCCGTTCTCCCTCGCGAGTCTGGATCTCCGCCCCCATGCGGCGCAGTGGTTCGGTGACACGGGCCATGGGACGTTCACTGAGCGAGGAATCACCTGCCAGCACGCAAGTCAGGGGATGGGTGGCCAGCACCCCCATGAGAAGCCTTGCGCCGGTGCCTGAATTGCCCATCTGGAGAACCTCTGAGGGCTCGCACAATCCACCCAGGCCAACGCCGTTAACCCGGTAGCGGGGAGCGCCTGATCCCGTTTCCCCTCGGGCAATATCCACACCCAGAGCCCGCAGGGCGTTAGCCGTGCCCATTACATCCCCACTTTCAAGCAAACCTTCAATGACAGTTTCGCCCACCGCCAGCGCACCCAGCAAGAGCGCGCGATGGGAAATAGACTTGTCACCAGGCGGCGCGGCAACACCGCGTAAAGGGCCGGTCGCCGTAGAGAGAAGAGAAGTCACCCTGATTCCTTGTTTTGTATTTCTTTTCCTATACCCTTTTTCCCATGAACCTTCGTGGCTCCAGCGGGATACTCATGAAGGCTACCGTGGCCGGGGATAGCAATATTTTTTTAACACATGATCGCCGAAAGCCGGTAGCCGTGCGTTACCAAGGTGTGTATTTTCGTTTTGACAGGTGGCATCGATCGTGGCAATTGCACCTTGCAACAATTTATTAACGGTGTTCGCACATCGTTCGGAGATCGTCACAATTTTTTTACGGAGAGTTCCAAGTGGCAAAGCCGGAATGGGGGATTAGACGCCACTGTCAGGCGTGCGAAGCCAATTTTTACGACCTTAAGCGCACGCCCATCATTTGCCCGACATGCAACGCCGAGTTTAATCCTGAAACATTCACGAAGCCGCGCCGGGCACGGGCCGTCGTGGAGAAAAAGAGCGACGACCACACCGCCCAAGAAACAGTGGCGGTAGCACCCGCTGCAAAAACTAATGACAGTTCAGTTTCTGCCAAGAAGGAAATAGAAGAAGGCTTGGATGACGATTTCGTGGAAGGAGCCTTGGATGAAAAGGATGAGGAGAAAGTTTTTGATCCTTCCGAGGAACTTGAAGCCGAGCCCGAGTTCGAACCTGACAGCGAGGAAGACGGGGACCTGGCACTGCAGAGCGGGCTAGACAAGGCCTCGGGCGAAGAGGGGGTGGAAGCCGGCGCCAAGACCACACCGGAAGAAGCGCCGAAGGAAAAACCCAAAGAGTCACAGTCCACGGCCGCGCCCAAGAAAGGTGCGAGAGCTAAACCCGTAAAGAAACCTGCGGCAAAGTCCAAAACAGAGATGAAAAAGACGCCCGCTGCCAAAAAGAAACCACCCGCCAAGAGCAAAACCGCGAAGAGAAAAACCTAGAGGGCCGCCTACAGGGCCGTGGATACCGCTGGAGAAGAGGCGGTATTTTTAGCTTGCCTGAAACGGGAGAGACTCCGTATGTATTGCCTCCTGTGTCATCCGTGAAGCGCAACCGTAGCCTCTCGGCAAGCGGCGCCATATAAAGGCGCCATGTGACAAGGCAGACGCCAAAACCCGCCATACGACCCACGGGTGGCATTTTCGGGGCCATAGCTCAGTTGGGAGAGCGCTACAATGGCATTGTAGAGGTCGTCGGTTCGATCCCGACTGGCTCCACCACCAGCCAAAGCAGGTGGTTAGATGTTTAGGGCCAACCCCCTATTTTTCTAGACATCGCAAACTGAACTTAGAAAAAAGTTTCTGCCACAAACACTAAATATGTGTCATTTATGTAACATCACCACAAAATGTAGTTATAAATTTTGATTTTTTAGCTTGAAAAAAAAAAGAATACCTTCATCATCATGCCCCATCGAGAACTTCAAAGTTCTTTTGTTGTGAGCAACAATTTCAGGAGTAAATAGTCATGATTGATAGGGCTAGTAAGACCGTATCAAGTTTGACGAGTTTGGGTGTGGGGCTACTGGCGCTTGCCATCGTAGTGTCTCTGCTTGTCGGATCAACTAACATGGCGTTCTTTGGGGACGTGGTCGGCAATATTACAGGTCTAGTGGCAAGTCTCGGAAGCGCCGGTCTTCCCGGACTGATTGCACTCGGCGTTGTGATTTGGTTGATCAAGTAACTGGTCCAACAAAACAGACAATGAGCGGATGTGATCAATGAGCGACCGGTTAATCAAGCATATCCAGTCATACGTCAACCTTCTTGTGCCGGTAGTCAGGGCAGGCATATTGTCCGTTCTGGTGATTGTGCTGGTGTACCTTCTGCTTGGAGAACAGTCCGGAGATTATGTTACATCCGTGGTATCTAATGTTGGGAAACTCATCAAAATTGCCTCAACTGAGGCCATTATTGGCATTGCAATAGTGATTGCCATTTGGTTGATGATAACCCAGAGAAAAAACTAGTCGGCCAACTTATAGGAATTTTTCTCCTTCCAAAAAGTTGGCCGATTTATTTTTTAAATACACTCTACCCTAGATTTTAGTTCCTCTATCCTCCGAAGCGACGGCTTTCTGGCGAGTGCTTGGATAGAGTTTTCGTCGGCCAGAACTTCCTCACGACAGGAGGATATCAACGAAAAGTGAGGTGCGCGTTCTTGCCCTGCGGACGAACTTGTCTGGAACAGAGGGGCATTAATATTTTGGGGGACTGCGGAAAATGATCCCTGCCGTCACATAGGAAATGTGACGGGTGCCAGCCAAAGAAGATAGGGCCGAGAACGTGATTACAATCAGCTATCTCTCATAGGCCAAGCGTAGCGCATGGGTGACCGGAGGTCGAAAAAAACGCCCCGCCGGTACAAACCGGTGGGGCGCAAAGCAGGTAGTTCTCTAGTAGACCTTAGTCCAATGCTACTAGATTCTCGGCTGAGGATTTTCCATTTTGGCCAGCTACCAGTTCGTATTCCACCTTCTGCCCTTCGCGAAGACCGGGCAGGCCGGCACGCTCAACAGCAGAAATGTGGACAAAGGCGTCCTTGGAGCCGTCCTCAGGCTCAATAAATCCAAAACCCTTAGTGGGGTTAAACCATTTTACAGTTCCAACAGTCATATCTTGTCCTTTTTAACGTTTCTAGTGACGCAAGCAGCTTCACGCCGCGTTGTGGTGTTCTTGGTCTCACAATGTCTCGGGGGTAACGTGGCTAAGCGCATAGGCGTCATAGGTTAAGATACGCCAGGGATAATGTGTAACCGAGGGGCATGTGTGCCGGTTTCCACGTCCTTTTGCAAGATAAATTCACAGCGCAGCATCATCCCACCGATTTCATATGCGCATCTTCACTGTGGGTGGATGCAATCCAATGAGGAAAAATCTGATTTATAATGGTGAAATTATATTTTTTTCATCGACTTAAATGAAAGAGAATTTCTTTAATTATTCTTAAAAAAACTATATAATCCTCGGGCTATGCGATTTTTGGCGTGTCATCTTAAAAGTCGCATAGAGAAATAGAATAGGAGGGCCTATTGATGGCCAGTATTACAAAAAGCAGCTGGAACAACCCGCGGCCGCACACCTTTACCCTGCACCAGCTCCGCGAGGTGGGACTGCGCCCGACCCGTCAGCGCCTGGCCCTAGCCAAACTTTTGTTTAAAGATGGCAACCGCCATGTGACCGCCGAAGACCTTTATTCTGAGGCCCGCCGCGAAGGCATCGGCGTGTCACTTGCCACCATCTACAACACTCTGCACCAGTTTACCCAGAAAGGGCTCCTGCGCGAGGTAGTAGTAGAACCGAGCCGCACTTATTTCTGTACCAACACCTCTAGCCACGGCCACTTCTTCTACGAGAAGAGTGGCCGTCTTCTGGATATTCCCGCCGATTCTATTGAAATCTCCCGGCTTCCCTCCACCCCCGATGGAGCTAAAATCAAGGATATCGACATCATCATCCGTATCGACTCCTAACAGACCTGTTTTCTAAAAAAACAAGCTTTCGCAGACGATTAGTGTTGAGTTTAAGATTATTCTTAACATTTGACGCTTATTCATTATTTGTTAATGTCACATATCTTAAAGATGGCGACGCGCAAGGGGGAAAGACATGGTTACCCCCGTCTTGGCGCCTGGTTGAATGCACCGCTTACAGGAGGACAACACGATGGGCCTAAAAGGTACGAAAACCGAAGAAAATCTGAAGGCAGCCTTTGCCGGCGAATCGCAGGCAAATCGCCGCTACCTGTATTTCGCCCAGAAGGCGGATGTGGAGGGTTATAACGACGCGGCCACCGTATTCCGTTCCACCGCCGAAGGTGAAACCGGTCATGCCCATGGTCATCTCGAGTTTCTCGAGGAAGTGGGCGACCCTGCCACCGGCGAGCCAATCGGCTCCACCGTCCAGAATCTAGGTGCCGCCATCGCCGGTGAAACCCACGAATACACTGATATGTATCCTGGCATGGCCAAAAGCGCTAGGGAAGAAGGCTTTGACGAAATCGCTGACTGGTTCGATACCCTATCCAAGGCTGAAAAATCTCACGCCGGCCGTTTCCAGAAAGCCCTCAACGACCTCGACAGCTAAGGGGCCGTCTATCCGATCCGTCACCACCCGGCGCAGAACAGCGGCGAAGAGAATTTGCAGCGTTTGTCAGACTTCGTTTTCTCCGCAGACAAGGGCGGATTGCCTCCATTTGCGAGCTTTTCCCACGGGGGCCTTTTTATGAGAGAAGGTGGTCTCGATGCACCTATGCGCCGTGCCTTGGCTTGGCAGGACCTCGAGTTCACCGATCCAGGAAAAATTGACGCTGAGATGCGGCGCGTTTTCGACATCTGTCACGGCTGCCGCCGTTGTTTCAATCTGTGCGACAGCTTTCCCCGTCTTTTCGACCTAATAGACAACTCCGATACTGAAGAGCTCGATTCGGTAGTGAGCGAGGGATTCAGGATGGTAGTGGACGCCTGTACCCTGTGCGATATGTGTTTTATGACCAAATGCCCCTACGTACCCCCTCACGAATTTAATCTGGACTTTCCCCATCTCATGCTGCGCTACCGTGCCGCCGAATTGAAGGCGGGTAGGATTAAAAAAATCCACCGCCAGCTTACCAAAACCGACCGCAATGGCCGGCTTGCTGGCATGGTGGCGCCGTTGATTAACTGGGCCTGCAGAGTGGACAACGCGTTGACGCGGGTGCTCATGGAATGGATCGCGGGAATCCACCGTAAAGCGGTTCTGCCGCGTTTCTGCAGCAGAACCTTCGCCCGTCGCGCTGGGGAGGGCCCCCCTGAGGTCAACGTCCAGGCTCCCGCCTACAGCCGCAAGGCAGTGCTATTTGCCACCTGTTTCGCCAATTATAACGACCCCACCATCGGCCTCGATGCCCGTGCTGTGCTAGCCAGGAATGGCGTGGAAACGGAAGTGATCTATCCCGGATGTTGCGGCATGCCGCAATTTGAAAGCGGTGACATCGAAGCCGTAGCTAAATCTGCGGAAAGGACAGCGGCCGCGCTGGGGCCGTGGATCGAGAGGGGTTATGACGTGATCGCGTTAGTTTCCTCCTGTGCGCTGATGATGAAATTCGAATGGCCTCTCATCCTTCCCGGGCATGAGGGCATTGAAACTCTGTCCCACGCCACCTTCGACATCGCCGAATACGTAGTGGACATCGCCTCCAAAGAAGGTTTAGCAGAGGGTATGAAGCCACTGAAGGGCAGCATTTCTGTGCATCTTTCCTGCCATGCCAAGGCCCAGAACATGGGCCCAAAGGCTGCCGAAATGCTGCGTCTAGTCCCCAATACCAATATCCACGTCATGGAGCGCTGTTCCGGCCATGGCGGATCCTGGGGCGTCTTGAAAAACCATTTCGAGATCGCCCTGAAACATGGCAAGCCAGTGGCTCGCCAAGCGAAAAAAAACACCGGTTCCTGTGTGACCTCGGAATGCCCCCTGGCTGCCGATCATATCCTTCAGATCATGAAACAAACTGAACCAGAAGGGGTGGAAACCCCGGAGAGGGCCTTCCACCCGATCCAGCTTCTCGCCCGATCTTACGGGCTGGAACAGGAATAGAGGCAGCGCATCATGAACAAGGGAAAATGCAAACTCACTCGCGAAGACATCCTACCCATGGCCGAATATGGTCAGCAGTGGGCCGAGAAGAGCAAAACCATGTCCGCCACAAAAAGAGACCGCCGGGTAGCGGTGGGACCCGACGCTAGTTTCTATTTCGAGAGTTACGAAACCATGTGGCACCAGGTGCATGAAATGCTTTTTATCGAAGGCGGCGGCGAGGCGCAGATTCCCAGCGAGTTGGAGGCCTATAACCCTCTAATCCCCAATGGGTGCGAATTGGTAGCCACCTTCATGATCGAGATCGACAATCCCGAGCGTCGCAGGTGTGTGCTAGCTGGACTAGGCGGCATCGAAAAATGCCTCACCCTCTGCGTGGACGGCAAAATCATTACTGGTGTGGCCGAAGAGGATATTGACCGCACCACCGCAGAGGGAAAGACCTCAGCCGTGCATTTTGTGCATTTTCCCTTCACCAATGCCCAGATAGACGCCTTCCACTCCGGGAAGGCGGATGTGATCCTCGCCATCACCCATGACAACTATTCCCACATGGCGATGCTTTCCAGAGCCACCCGGACGGCCCTGGCGAAGGATTTTGCCTGAACCGCTTCGCCGAGTTTCCTTGCTTTTAAACATCAATTGATGTCTTCCTCGGGATAGACTCCCCAGAACTCAAAGCGCTGCAACCAACCGGTGCTGCCGGCAACCTCAAGGCGGCACCACTTTCCCTTGCACTTCTCGATCCACCCGTAAACGCCGGGCTCCAACTGCGCCACCACCTTGGCCTCCGGCGAGGGGTCGCCGCGCAGAGTACGACGATCTCCGGTGATCACCATAGTGCGACGGCTCGACAGCATGCTCCAGTGCACCCAGCCCTTGGTGCCCTCCCAGTCCAGGACTTTGCGCCAGTTTCCTACCTCGGCGATAATTTCCACCGGGATCCCCCTGCGCACGAAGACCCATTCCACCGGGTAGCGCACGCCGGGGCCGGTACGCAGGTTGACTTTCGGCTTGCGCAGAGAGACGAAACGCGGGACGGAAAGGGCGTTTTCCGCCGCACCTGAAGGCGGTGCGGTCATCATCTGCCCTCCAACGCCGCTCCCAAAACCGAGAACAAAAGCCCCCAGAATGAAGAACGGCCACCATGGGCTATGGCGGCGAGAAACTCGGTCGGGAACGGAGGGGGGGACAGACGCAAACATGATGGTAAAACAATCAAAATAAAACACTAAAAGCAAGGCCTTCAGCGACGACCACACACACCAGACCGGGTCGTTGAAACCATGTTCTAGGAGGACCGGGGTAGCCGTGCCGGCGCACGATTAGATAAAGATGATGCGGCCCTCATCCCCGGCATCGGCGAGGAAGCTCACCACCCCGCCCGGAGTAATCTCCAGATCGCCGCGCAGTTCCACGCCTTCCAGGCCCAGTGACCGCAGGCCCATTTCGCATACCATGAAACGCACACCGAGTTCGGCACAAGCGCTTATAAGCTCTTCAAACCCAGCCACGCCGGAAGCCACGTAACCGTTGTCGGTCTCGGCCGCCGAACGCCCGTCCTCACCGGCGAGATCGTGCCACCCCTCATCCGCCAGAACCGCATGGGCTGCCTTCATAGTGAAAAACACCGTCACCGGGACATTGGTGGCCGCCGCTGCGCTGGCTATTACCAGCATGTAATGGACGCGGGCAAAGTCGCCAGAAAAAACCATAAGCGACAGGCGGGGATAGGCATCAGTCATAGGTAGAGAGATCACTTATGGTTGGGTTCTTGCCACAGAGAGGGCATTCAGGGTCTGGCTTAATCTTGATCTTACGCACCGTGCCCTCAAGGGCATCGTAGATCACCATCCAGCCCGAGAGACCGTTACCGATGCCGAGGATTTCCTTGATCACCTCGGTCGCCTGGAGCGAGCCGGCGACGCCCGCCACTGCCCCAAGAACACCGCCTTCGGCGCAGCTGGGGACCAAGCCCGACGCCGGGGGTTCGCGGAAAATGCAGCGGTAACAGGGATTTGCGCCGCCTAGATGGGACTTGAAGGTGGCAATCTGGGCGTCGAAACGCAGCAGGGCCGCCGAGATTAGAGGCCGACCCGCTAGATGGCAGGCGTCGTTGATAAGATAACGGGTGGCAAAATTGTCTGAGCCGTCAGCGACAATGTCGTAGTCCTTGAGAAGGCCCAAGATATTTTCCGAGTTCAGGAGCGCCTTGTGGGGCACTAGTCGTATCTCAGGATTGATAGCGGCCACTGCTTTTTCCGCGCTCTCAACTTTATCCATCCCCACATCTGCTGTAGCGTGGAGGACCTGACGTTGAAGGTTGGAAAGGTCTACCACGTCGTCATCTATAACACCCAGCGTACCCACTCCAGCCGCCGCCAGATAGAGAAGAAGCGGCGAGCCGAGACCGCCGGCGCCCACCACCAGGACCCTGGCGTTGAGGATCCGCGCCTGCCCTGCGCCGCCTACCTCGCGCAAGACGATGTGGCGGGCATAACGTTGGAGCTGGTCCTCGTTGAAATCCTCCGCTGAAAAAATGTCGTCTTCGTCGCCCACCTGTCCGTGCTCGTCCGTTTACGATTCTTCGAAAAGGGGGGTGGAGAGGTAGCGTTCAGCGAAGTCGGGCAGGATGGTAACGATCATCTTGCCCGCCATATCGTCGCGCGCACCAACCTCCAGCGCTGCAGCCAGCGCCGCGCCCGAGGAAATACCCACGGGCAGGCCCTCAATATGGGCCGCCTTGCGAGCAGTGGCAAAAGCAGTTTCATTGCCGATGAGGATGATCTCGTCCACCACATCTGTATTCATGATCTCGGGAATGAAACCGGCGCCGATGCCCTGAATTTTGTGGGGGCCGGGCAGGCCGCCTGAAAGCACTGGGGAATCCTCAGGTTCCACGGCCACCATCTTTACCTCTGGCTTGCGCCCCTTGAGGACTTCGCCGACGCCGGTAATTGTGCCACCGGTACCCACACCACTTACCACCATATCCACACCACCCCCAGTATCAGCCCAGATTTCCTCAGCCGTGGTACTGCGGTGGATCTCTGGATTGGCGGGGTTCTTGAACTGTTGCAGCATGATGGCATTGGGTAGTTCGGTCATCAACTCTTCGGCCCGGGCGATGGCACCCTTCATGCCGTTAGCCGCCGGTGTCAGTTCCAACTCCGCCCCCAAAAGCACCAGCATCTTGCGTCGCTCCACTGACATACTCTCGGGCATGGTGAGAATAAGACGGTAGCCACGCGCAGCGCAGACGAAGGCTAGGGCGATCCCTGTATTACCGCTAGTGGGTTCGATCAGCACCGAATCCGGCTTGATGGCGCCTGTCTTTTCCGCGGCCTCAATCATAGCGAAGCCGATGCGATCCTTAACCGAAGCAAGGGGATTAAAAAACTCCAGCTTGGCCACAATGTCGGCCTTGCACCCGGCGTCCTCTGCCAGTGATTTGACCCGGATAAGCGGCGTAGCGCCAACGGTTTCTACGATGTCGTCGTAGACCCTGTTGCGGAACGTAGCGCCGGTACCTTTTTTTGAGTTTGCCATTTTTTTCCCTTCCATCTTTTAACCCCTACCGTCGGTCCGGGACATTGCTTTTAAATTAAATAGTGAAATCAAGCTTCTGGTGAATTTCACCTTCAATTCCTTTCTGGTGGGCGAGCAGGCAAAGGTCCTCCACGGTGATGGTATCGAGGCGTTCCATGACCTCCTCCTGAAGCTCCTGCCACAGAGGGCGCACCACCTTGTGGCCGATAGCGGACCCAGTTTCCTCATCGATGGGATTGCCAGCGGTTTCCATGTTACGCACCACGCGGCTGATCTCACCCACGGTGATACGGCGGCGCTCCCGTGCCAGACGGTAGCCGCCCCGGGGCCCGCGCACCCCGATGAGGATTCCGGCGCGCACCAGATGCTGTAAGACCTGTTCGAGATAGCGCCGGGAAATTCCCTGACGGCGCGTGATCTCGCGGTTCTGCACTGGCAGACTCCCAGCATTGTAAGCGATATCCACCACCACCTCGATGGCAAACAGCATTTTCTTCGACAGCTTCAGCATGACATTACTGCATTATTTCCCGTTTTTGGACGATGTCCCGGTGGAACCGAAGCCTCCGTCCCCGCGTATACTGGGCGCAAGGCTATCAACCTCCTTCCAGCGCACCGTATTCACTGCCGCCACCACCATCTGGGCGATGCGCATGCCGCGTGTCACCGTGAAATCCTCCCCTCCTTGGTTGGCAAGGATAACCCCCACCTCGCCCCGGTAATCGGCGTCAATGGTCCCCGGGGAGTTAGGCAGGGTGATCCCATGTTTCAGGGCGAGGCCCGAACGTGGACGGACTTGGGCCTCGTAGCCCGGCGGGAGGGCAATGGCGAAGCCGGTAGGGATCAGAGTTCTTTCCCCAGGTTTGATCACCACCTCTTCGACCACCGCCGCGCGCAGGTCCATGCCAGCAGCGTGTTCAGTAGCAGGTGCCGGCGTAGGTAGATCCGCGCAGTGGGGGAGCCGGGTGATGGTAACCGGCACCGAGCTACCACCTCCGAAAATAGAAGTAATGCTAGCCGTGGAGTCTTTGTGTCCGGAATGTTCAGGCGGCATGGGAAAAATAATCGGCGATACGGTGAGCTAGACGTTCAGCCACTTGTGACTTGGTCATGGTTGGCCAGTCCTCGACGCCACCATCGTCAATGAGATGCACGGTGTTCTCGTCGCCGCCGAAGGTGCCGGTGCCAGCGGAGACATCGTTGGCAAGCATCCAGTCACAGCCCTTGGCTTGGCGCTTGGCGCCGGCCTGTTCCGCCACGTTTTCAGTCTCGGCGGCGAACCCCACCACCAGAGCGGGGCGTAGATTTCCCGCCTGGCCCAAGCTGGCGAGGATGTCGGGGTTTTTCGAGAGCTCCAAGACTGGCGGCACACCCGAAGTTTTTTTCAGTTTCGAAGCGGCAGGGCTATTCACCTTCCAATCGCTCACCGCTGCTGCACAGACGGCCACATCTACCGGCAGCACCGACTGACAGGCGGCAAGCATCTGGGCAGCGGTTTCCACACACTGAACGTCCACGCCTTCGAGATTGGGCTGGTTGGTGGGTCCGGAGACCAACGTTGTCTCCGCCCCTATGCGCGCGAAGGCCCCGGCAATGGCGTGGCCCTGTTTGCCCGAGGAACGGTTAGCGATATAGCGCACCGGATCAATGGGCTCGTGGGTGGGGCCGCTGGTGACCAGCGCACGGCGGCCGGAAAGGGACGTATCGGGAACAAGAATCTCCTCGATGGCGGCCATGATATCGGGCACTTCGGCCATGCGGCCTTCCCCTACCTCGCCACAGGCGAGGTTACCGGCATCAGGCCCCACGCGCGTCACGCCACGTTCCTCCAACAACGCTATGTTGCGCCGGGTAGCGGCATGTTTCCACATGGCCACGTTCATTGCCGGGGCCACCAGTACCGGGCGGTCACTGGCCAGTAGTACGGCAGTGGCCAGATCGCCCGCCAGACCACCAGCCATCTTGGCTAGGAAATCGGCGCTGGCCGGGGCCACTACGATCAGATCGGCGTTACGGGCAAGGCGGATATGGCCCATCTCGCTTTCATCGGCAAGCGAGAACAGGTCCTGATAGACCTTTTCCCCGGAAAGGGCGGAAAGGGAAAGGGGCGTTACGAACTGCGCCCCGCCGGAAGTAAGAATGCAGCGCACTTCGGCTTCGCATCCTTTCAACCTACGGACTAAGTCGAGGCTCTTATAAGCGGCGATCCCGCCGGAAATGATGAGGAGAACGCGCTTTCCAGACAGCACAGTTAGACTCGCTATAATGTACGGAACTTTGTTGTGGTTAAGCTAAAGGCGTGCCGGAAATTCTGCAAGTTTATTTGTAAAATACATCTTCCGCTACCATGGCGCGTGTTTTTCCTCACGTTCCAAGGGCAAGGAAAACAAGAACCGCCGCAGCGGCGATCCCCGCCAGGGCAATGCCCGTAATCAGTCCGGAAGCAAAGCCGTCATGGCCAAACTTTCCCGCAGACGTATCCGAATCTCCCGCCGCGGCGTTCATGGCGCGCTCCGTTTCCTGCGCCATATAAGGATGGGACTTGAAGCCGTCTCGAGCGATGTAGGCGAGGGCGCGCTCGACGTCGCGGACTATGTCCGGTAACCGCTCTGCCAAGGCAAAAAGCTCATCGGCCACCAAGCGCAGGCGTCCCTCCGCACCCTGATGTTGCCTTGCCCAGTCTTCTATAAGGGGGCGCGTAATCTGCCACATGTTCACATGGGGGTTGAGCGAACGCCCCACACCTTCGGCTACCAACATAGTTTTCTGCAGAAGAAGGAGCTGGGGCTGGACTTCCATCTCGAATTTTTCCGCAACCTGGAACAGCTGCGAGAGCAACCGGGCGATGGAAATTTCGTGCAGGGGAAGATCCAGGATGGGTTCACCAATGGCGCGGCAGGCCTGAGCAAAGTCCTGTTGCACCTGGCTTGCGGGCACGTAACCCGCACGGAAATGTGCATCGGCTACTTTTGCATAGTCGCCCTCTAAAAACCCCGTGAGCATATCTGCCAGATAAATACGCGTTTTTTCATCGAGCCTGCCCATGATACCGAAATCCACCATCGCCACCCTGCCCGTATTGTCCACGAAGATGTTCCCAGGATGGGGGTCGGCATGGAAAAATCCGTCCCGGAAGACCTGGAGGAATAGGGCGGAGGTGGTTTTTCTGAGAATCTGATCGGGTTCGATCTCGGCATGGGCGAGGCCGTCGAGTTCGTCAACACGGACACCGCTCACACGCTCTAGCGTCAAGACTCGCTGCCCAGTAAGCGGCCAGTTTACCTTGGGAACATGGAAATCCGGATCGTCGGCGAAATTTTCCCGTAGTTCTGATGCTGCAGCCGCTTCCATCCGCATATCCATCTCCACGGCCACAGTTTTTTCCATCATGCGCACCGCTTCTACGGGCTTGAACCGCTGCATTTGCGGCCGTCCACGCAAGGTCATACGGGCCAACCAATAGAAAAGGGAAAGATCGGCGGCGAAGGCCGACTCTATACCAGGGCGCAGCACTTTCACTGCCACTGTCTCTCCCTCGGCAGTGACGGCGAAATGCACCTGGGCGATGGAGGCCGCGGCTACGGGAGTATTCTCGAATTCGTGGAAGCATTCCTCCACCGGACGGCCCAACTCAATCTCTACGGTAGCACGGGCCTGTTCCCCGGGAAACGGCGGTAGACGGTCCTGAAGGGTGGCAAGATCGGCGGCAAATCTTTCACCCAACAGATCAGAGCGGGTGGATAGCGCCTGGCCAAGCTTAATGAAGCTGGGGCCCATTTCCTGCAGGGCAGCAGCCAACCGCAAGCCCGGCCGCCTCACATTCCCGCGACGGCCCCCGAACAGGATCTTCACGGGCCGCAGGGCGGGGGGCAAGCTGAGCACCTGGATTACAAACAGGGCGTCGTGCCGAGCGAGAATACGAATGATCCCGACGAGCCGGGCCGTGTGGCGCAGGGTGGCGAACATCAGACCCGCCAGGCTGAATGCAGGGCAGCGATTCCACCCGAAAGGTTGCGATAGGTGACGCGCTCGAATCCAGCATTGCGCATATCTCCAGCAAGCGTTTCCTGGGCGGGAAAACGGCGGATACTTTCCACTAGATAGCGGTAGCTCTCGGCATCTCCGGTCACGGCCATACCCAGCGCTGGGATGAGATTAAAAGAGTAGAGGCCGTATAGACGATCAAACACGGGCAGCACCACATGGCTGAATTCCAAGCACAAGAACCGCCCGCCGGGTCTCAATACGCGATACGCCTCTGCCAGGGCGACCTCGGGGCGGGTGACGTTGCGCAGGCCGAAGGCGATAGTATAGGCGTCCACGCAGCGTTCCGGCAGAGGAACGGCTTCGGCATCGCCGCATAGCCAAGTGAGGCCGGAGACAATACCGCGATCAAGGGCGCGGGCGTGGCCCACAGCTATCATGGTGGCATTGACATCGCAGACGATGGCCCCGGGGCTTGTCTTTTCCGCCGTTTCTTGTCCGGCCCGCGAGAGACGCTCAAGAAAGCGACAGGCTATATCTCCAGTGCCCCCAGCCATGTCCAACAGCCGCATATCAGGACGCGGCTCTAATGTGTCCAGCATCGCCGCCTTCCACAAGCGGTGCGCTCCCAGTGACATGAGATCGTTCATGAGGTCGTAGCGCGAGGCAACCCGGTCGAAGACGCCGCACACCAGAGATGTCTTTTCCGATGTCCTCACGGTGCGGAATCCAAAATGGGTGGCGCCGCTGCCGGTGTCCCTGCTCAGACCCTCCCTATCCATACCACGACCATAACCCAGCCCCCCCTATTGTGCTACCTTGACCCGTTGCACCACCGCGAAGGTCTAGGCTAGCCTGCGCCCTATGCCCGAACTTCCCGAAATCGAAACTATCCGCCAAGGATTGGCGCCCCATCTCGAAGGCCGCCGCCTACGGCGCGTGGACGTGCGGCGGGGAGATTTACGTATTCCTGTGCCGCAAGATTTTGCCGAGCGCACCGAGAACCGCCGTGTGACGCGCCTCTCGCGGCGTGGTAAATACCTTCTTATGGCCCTTGACGATAGTGCCGTCATCATCGCTCATCTCGGCATGTCAGGCCGGCTGGTGCTAGCGAAGCAGGAGGCCGATGGGCGCGGACGCCACGATCATCTGATCTTCGAGACCGAGGACAGGGCGCGCATCGTCTTCAATGACCCCCGTCGCTTTGGATTGTTCACCATTACTGAACTCAGCGGTCTTGAGAGTCACCCCCTGCTGGCGGAAATGGGGCCAGAACCCCTGGACCCAGCCTTCGATGCCACAGCCCTGTCGGCGACGCTGCAGTCCCGCAACACCTCAATCAAGACAACGCTTCTTGACCAACGGGTAGTGGCGGGAATCGGCAATATCTACGCCTGCGAAGCCTTATTCCGGGCTGGCATCTCGCCTCGCCGCAAGGCAAAAGGTATAGTTGGATGCCGTGCTGAGCGATTAGTTATGGCATTGAAGCAGGTGCTGGGCGAGGCCATCGAGGCGGGGGGATCGAGCCTGCGCGATCACCGCCGGCCCGATGGTGAGCTGGGCTATTTCCAGCACAGCTTCGCCGTCTATGGCCGCGAGGGGAAGCCGTGTCCGGGATGCGATTGCTGCACAGACAAAACCGGGGGCATCCGCCGTTTAGTCCAAAGTGGACGTTCGACTTTCTGCTGTCTTCGCCGCCAACAGTGATATACGAAGGCTGTACAATGAGGTGGTTCTTATCAGCTCTAGCATGCCCTCTCCTGGCTCTTGCCGTGGCCATTGTGCTTCAGGCCATCCCGGCAGGAGCCCGCCCAGGCCAGGCCGGGGAACCCGTGAACGAAGCCCCCCCCGACGTCACCTCTTTCGTGGCCGGGTTCGAGGCCCTGCCTCTGATGCCTGGGCTGCAAAACGTGGCAGGGAGTGGCGTCGTTTTCGATACGCCCACCGGCCGCATTGTGGAATCCACCGCGGCGGGGATTACCACGCCTGAGGCAATCGAAATTTTCTATGCCCAATCCCTGCCACAACTAGGATGGGAACGGTTCTCGGAGACCAAATACCGGCGCGAGAACGAGATATTGAATCTAGAGATCGTTAGCGATGCAGACCATGTAGTGGTCCATTTCTTTCTTTCTCCTAAATAATCAGCAAATAATCATTTTCCCCCTCACAATGCCGGATTATGCTCAAAACCGCCTGCGCGACTTGACGAGGAGGTGGCGGCAGATTATAACCCGCAGCTTGATCTTATCTTGTTGCTAGGATTAATTTTTTCCTGAAAACAGCATCACGTAACGAAGCGACCATGGCAACCATTCAATCGGCGAAGAAACGGGTACGAAAAGCGGTGCGTCAAACTACGGTTAACCGTAGCCGTATTAGCCGCATCCGCAGCTCTCTGAAAAAGGTGGAAGAAGCCATCAGTGCCGGTGACCACGACGCCGCCAGCGCGGCCCTAAAAGTTGCCCAGCCGGAACTCATGCGCGGCGCCGCCAAGGGTGTCATGCACCACAACACCGTTTCTCGCAAGATTTCGCGCTTTTCCGCGAAAATAAAGGCCCTTTAGGGCGTTTTCCCTTCATCCAAGCCTCTGTTTTCCGGTCACGGCCCCCGTGTCCGTAATCTACGCAACCGTATGGGATGCCCTTGGCTAGGTTCCGGAAATGGGTGGAGGTAAAGCAGCCGGAAGATACTCTCCCAAGCGTTTCCCCACCCACCTTTGATCCCACCCCAGTCAGGATGCATCCCTCTCTCAGCTAAGGATCCGATCGTAACCACCGCCAGGGTGGAACTCTCTCGCACTGGCCAAACACCGTCCACCACCTGACACGTAAATACTGCACACACCATCCGCGGTATTTTTCCCTCAACCAAGACAATTTCGTAATTTTTTTTCATCTTATCCCATTCTTGTTGTTGCCAGCGGCATCGGTCATGGGTAATGTGTTTGTGATCAAGGGGGGATCTAAGACTTATCATAATGAGTAATTTTTAGTATTTATATGTAATCGCTAAGTAAATATTATGTATAAATATGTAAAAATATTGTATTTTAAGTTTTGGTTCGGCATGTGAATAGCTTGTGTTGGAATGGCCTAGTTATTCACTACTCGCGACTCCCAAGAGTATAAAAATTATTGTTGGTCTAGCCGTACCGTCCTAGTCCTAAGTGGGAGTTTCATCGCAGTGGCTGGCTCTGATTACGCTGGTGATTTATCCCCCAAAGAAACATGGGAGCTCTTGAGCTCCGATCCCAAGGCCCGGTTGGTGGACGTCCGAACCGTCCCGGAATGGACATTTGTCGGCGTCCCCGACCTTAAAACCCTTAACAAGCAGCCCTATTTCATTCCCTGGCAGATATTTCCCAATATGCAGCAAAATCCCGAGTTCACCGATCAGGTGCGCTCTTCCGGGGCGGAGGCCGACGATGCCTTATTGTTTATTTGTCGATCCGGGGGACGTTCACGCATGGCCGCCATTGCCATGACCGGCCAAGGTTTTACCAGATGCTATAACGTAGCCTCCGGCTTCGAGGGTGATCATGACGCTGAAGGCCATCGCGGCAAGGAAAACGGTTGGAAGGTGGACGGCCTTCCTTGGGTGCAGGAGTAGGCCATGTCAGATTCCGCTATGGAAAACAAACTCCACAGCCAGTGGGCCCGGATCAGGGGACTCCTGCGCAAGGAATTCGGTGAGGCCGCCTTCCGCAGCTGGCTGAAGCCCCTAACTTTTGAAGGCTGCGCCAATGGGGAAGTAAGGATTACCGTCCCAACCCGTTTCATGCGCGACTGGATAGTCAGCAATTACGCCGAGCGTATTTGTACCCTGTGGTGCGAGGAGAATGCCGATATTTTCAGCGTTGAGATACTCGTCCACCAGACCAGACAACAGTCTACTTCGGACTCCGCCTCCGACATTCACGCCCCTGAGGCCTCTCCCCCCGGCCACGGGGAAACGACCGATTCATCGGGAATCGCGGCCGCTGGTCACATTGAGGAGAACAGTGCCAGCTCCGACTGGCAGAAAGATATCGGCGCCCCTCTTGACCCCTATTACACTTTTTCTAATTTTGTCGTCGGCAAACCCAACGAGCTAGCCTTCGCCGCCGCTCGCCGAGTGGCAGAATCCGATCACGTTCCCTTCAACCCGTTGTTTCTCTACGGTGGGGTGGGGTTGGGGAAGACCCACCTCATGCATGCCTTAGCCTGGCATATCCACCTGCGCACCCCCGGCCGTAGAGTGATCTACCTTTCCGCCGAGCAGTTCATGTACCAGTTCGTCCGTGCGCTGCGGTTCAAAAATACCATGGCGTTTAAGGATTCGTTCCGTTCGGTAGATGTGCTGATGGTCGACGATGTCCAGTTCATCAGCGGCAAGGATTCCACCCAAGAGGAATTCTTCCATACGTTCAATGCGTTGGTGGACCAGAATCGTCAGATTGTTATTTCCGCCGACAAGTCGCCCAGCGATCTGGAAGGCATCGAGGAGCGTATGCGCTCACGCCTGGGATGGGGGCTAGTGGCAGATATCCACCCCACCACCTATGAGCTACGACTGGGTATTCTGCAATCAAAGGCAGAATCTCTAAAGGCGGAGATTCCACCCAAGGTCCTGGAGTTCCTGGCTCATAAGATAACTTCCAACGTGCGCGAGCTTGAAGGTGCGCTCAACCGCATTATTGCCCACGCCACGCTGGTGGGACGCCCGGTATCCCTCGAATCCTCACAGGAGGTTATGCATGACCTTCTGCGTGTCAGTGACCGCCGTGTAACCATAGAGCAGATCCAAAAGCGCGTGGCCGTCCATTTCAACATCAAACTGAGTGAGATGTCCTCAGCGCGGCGGGCCCGGGCTGTGGCGCGGCCACGTCAGGTGGCCATGTATCTGGCAAAACAGCTCACCTCACGCTCGCTTCCCGAGATTGGGCGCAAATTCGGTAACCGCGACCACACCACCGTCATGCATGCAGTACGTAAAGTGGATGAATTACGCACCAGCGACAACAGTTTCAACGAGGATGTGGAGTTGTTGCGGCGGATGCTCGAAGGCTGACGCGCCACCCCTTTTTCACCTGTTTTGAGGTGCGATCTTGCTCTATTTTCCGGCCTAGAAAAAATCGCAAAAAGCAAGGAAAAAACTTCGGAATCCCCTCCCTTCTGCTATAATTGCACCCCTTCTTATAAGAGCAGTAAAAGGGGCGATTGTCTTTTCTTCGAAACCGTTATCTTCGTACACTTTTTTGTATAAATTCTGTTTTTAGAATCGCCATGAAACTCACCATTGAACGCACCGCTCTGCAAAAGACGTTAGCCCATGTTCAGAACGTGGTGGAACGTCGCACTACCATTCCTATCCTTTCCAACGTGATGATCGAAGGCACCGACGGTAGCCTCTCGCTTACCGCCACGGACATGGATATAGCCATCGTCGAAAAGGTGCCCGCCGACGTGGCCGTCCCCGGCGCCATCACTCTGCCGGCCCATACTCTCTATGACATCGTTCGCAAACTACCCGAAGGATCGCAGGTCTCCTTCGAAAGCGGTGAAGATAGCAGCCGTGTGGAGATCTGTGCCGGACGCTCTCGGTTTTCGCTCTCTTGCCTAGCAACAGAGGATTTCCCGGTTATGACCGATGACGATCTGCCTCATAGCTTTACCCTTTCCTCCGCCTTGTGCCGGGACTTGGTGGATCGCACGCGTTTTGCCATGTCGTCGGAGGAAACCCGCTATTACCTCAACGGTATCTATTTCCACACCACCATGGAAGGCAGCACCCCAGTGTTGCGGGCGGTGGCCACCGACGGCCACCGTCTGGCCCGTGTGGAGATACCCCAGCCCGACGGTGCGGCGGACATGCCAGGAATCATCGTGCCGCGCAAGGCGGTTGCCGAACTGCGCAAGCTCATTGAGGACAACGAAGTAGATATCGTGGTGACGCTCTCTGATACTAAGATCCGCTTCACCTTCGATGACGTGGTACTGACCTCGAAGTTGATCGACGGCACCTTTCCCAACTATCAACAGGTGATCCCCGAAGGGAACGACAAGTGCCTAGAAGTAGACTGCAAGTCCTTCACCGAGGCCGTGGACAGGGTTTCTACCATTTCCACCGAAAAATCGCGGGCTGTGAAGGTGGTTCTCGACAAGGGCAGCCTAACGCTTTCTTCGTCGAGCCCGGAAAGCGGCAGCGCTACCGAGGAACTGGAAGTAAAATATAATGCGGACCCAGTGGAAATCGGTTTTAATTCCCGTTATCTGCTCGACATTACCCAACAGATCGAAGGCGGTACAGCGCGTTTTGACCTAGCGGACGCCTCATCTCCTACCATCGTCTGCGACGTTGCCGACAGCTGTGCCCTTTACGTCCTGATGCCGATGCGGGTGTGAGAGAGGTTCTTCAGATACAAGACTTGGCCCACGGTTGCGAATCCGGCCTGAACTCCGTTGCTTCCCTTCAGCATGAGGACGCAGCGGTGCGGGAGAACGCACACTGGGCGGTGCGCCGTCTGACCCTCAACGATTTCCGTAATTACCCGACGCTGCGGCTAGAGTTGAACTCTGGTCCAGTTGTACTCACTGGAGCCAACGGCACAGGTAAGACCAACCTACTGGAAGCAGTATCTTATCTAGCACCAGGGCGAGGCTTGCGCGGAGCCCGGCTGAGCGAGGTGACGCGCCGTGATGCGACTCCCGGCGCAGCATGGGCCGTTGCTGCTACTCTAGCCACACCCGTGGGCGAGGTAAATCTGGGCACCGGACTGGAGTCGGGCCAAGATTCAGATAAGGATTCAGGAGAAACGCAGAAAAACGCCGGAAACGCTCGCATCGGCGGCACACGCCGTGTGGTACACATCAACGGCCAGTCTGCACGCCAGAGCGCGCTGGGGGAATGGATCGGTGCCGTCTGGCTAACCCCGACCATGGATCGGCTGTTCGCTGAAGGAGCAGGCGACCGGCGGCGCTTTCTCGATCGTATCGTGACGGGATTCGACCCCGGCCATGCCACACGCACTACCTCTTACGGGCGCGTTCTGCGCGAGCGCATCCGTCTGCTACGCGAGAAAGGTGGCCACGTCGACCCGGACTGGCTTTGTGTTCTGGAAGAGACTTTGGCTCAGACCGGCACCGCCATCGCCTGCGCACGGCGAGAAATAGCGATCCTCCTGAGCCATACCTGCGAGCAGAACCACGGGCCCTTTCCCGTGGCCCGCGTAGAAGTCATCGGCGACGTGGAGAGCTGGCTCGAAGAAGGATCAGCGTTGGAAGCCGAGGAACGCTTCCATACGGCCCTTACGCAGAGCCGCGTCCATGATGCCGAAAGCGGACGTACCTTCCACGGGCCGCAGCGCAGCGACCTAGTGGTACAGATGAGATCCACCGGTGTAGTGGCAAGGGAGTGTTCCACCGGCGAACAGAAGGGGCTACTGATTTCACTTATTCTGGCGGTGGCTGAACTGATCCGCAAAAAGCGTGGTTCACCGCCGCTATTACTGCTGGACGAGGTAGCAGCCCATCTCGACAGCGAATGGCGCGTCGCGCTGTTTGAGCGGCTCAGCGTCCTGAACGCCCAGGCCTGGCTTACCGGCACTGACGCCGCCCAGTTCGAGGGCCTTTCGAGCTGCGCGCATTTTTACCATGTGGCTGACAACGCCGCCGTTCCTTACTGAAAACTGACATGACAATAACCCTTGGGCGAGATTGCGGAACCGAAGATGAGTGATAAAGACCAGGACAACGCTACAGAAACGCCGGAAACGCTTAAAATGGAGAGCGTCGAGGGCGAATACGACGCCGAGCAGATCAAGGTGCTACGCGGGCTCGACGCTGTACGCAAGCGCCCGGGAATGTACATCGGTGACACCGATGACGGGTCGGGTCTACACCATATGGTTTATGAAGTGGTGGACAATTCTATCGACGAAGCTCTGGGCGGGTTCTGCGACCTCATTACGGTAACGCTCAACCCTGACGAATCAGTAACGGTGGTGGATAACGGACGCGGGATTCCCGTGGATACCCACGCCGAGGAAGGAATTTCGGCGGCTGAGGTCATCATGACCCAGCTTCACGCTGGGGGAAAATTCGATCAGAACTCGTATAAGGTGTCCGGCGGCTTACACGGCATCGGCGTCTCGGTAGTGAACGGCCTTTCCGACAAGCTGGAAATGACCGTCTGGCGCAACGACAAGGAACATTTCATGCGCTTCTCCCATGGCGAGGCCGAGGCCCCTATGGAAGTAGTGGGCGACGCGAAGGGCAAGACCGGCACTAGCATTACTTTCTATCCCTCGCCGGAAACTTTTTCCAACACGGTGTTTGAATTCGCCCGACTGGAACATCGCCTGCGCGAACTTGCCTTCCTTAATTCCGGAGTGACGCTGGTCCTCGATGACCGCCGCGGGGTGGAGCCCAAATCCGTGAAGATGCATTACGATGGCGGGATCGAGGCCTTTGTCCATTATCTCGACCGCTCCAAGACGCCGCTGCACGCACCCCCCATTACCATCACCGGCGAGCGCGACGGGCTGACGGTAGAGGTCTCCATGCAGTGGACTGACAGCTATCATGAAACCATGCTGTGTTTTACTAACAACATCCCCCAGCGCGACGGCGGCACCCATCTGGCCGGATTTCGCGGGGCCCTGACCCGCACCATCAACACATTTGCCGCCGAAACCGGCATCGCCAAAAAGGAAAAAGTAACACTCTCGGGCGACGACGCGCGCGAAGGCCTGACCTGTGTCCTTTCGGTGAAGGTGCCAGACCCCAAGTTCTCCTCCCAGACCAAGGACAAGTTGGTGTCCTCGGAAGTGCGTCCGGTAGTGGAGAGCGTAGTAGGCGACCGGCTAGGCCAGTGGTTTGAGGAACACCCCGCCGAGGCTAAGAAGGTGGTCTCGAAAATAGTGGAGGCCGCTGCCGCGAGGGAAGCTGCGCGCAAGGCCCGCGACCTTACCAGACGCAAGGGTGCACTCGATGTGTCGTCTTTACCTGGCAAACTGGCCGACTGCCAGGAGCGCGACCCGGCCCTGAGTGAGCTTTTCATCGTCGAGGGTGACTCTGCCGGCGGCTCAGCCAAACAGGCCCGCGATCGCGCCACCCAAGCTATTCTGCCCCTGCGCGGCAAGATTTTGAATGTGGAACGGGCACGTTTTGACAAGATGCTGAGTTCGGTGGAAATCGGCACCCTAATCACAGCGTTGGGTACCGGCATCGGACCCGAAGATTTCGACATCGAAAAGGCCCGCTATCACAAGATCGTCATAATGACCGACGCCGACGTGGACGGCAGCCACATCCGCACTTTGCTTCTCACCTTCTTCTATCGCCAGATGCCCGAACTGATAGAGAAGGGATATCTCTACATCGCTCAACCTCCTCTATATCGCGTCAAGCGAGGCAACAGCCAGGTTTACCTGAAGGACGAGCGCGAACTGGAGGATTACCTTATCGACGCGGCCCTGGACGAGGTGGTCCTTAAACTCTTCGACAAGAGCCAGCGGGCGGGAAGTGACCTACGCGAACTTATTGACCTGGCGCGACTGGCGCGTAACCTGCTGGCGCCCTTGGCGCGACGCATTGGCAGTGCCGGCGTTGCCGAACAGGCCGCCATCGCCGGAGCGCTCAACAGCAACATTTATGCCGACCCGGCTCGCGCCGGCGAAGCCGCCGCCTATATTGCCAAACGGCTGGATGCCCTTTCACCGCATCACGAGCGGGGCTGGAGCGGTATTTTTGACAGCGATGCGGGGTTTGTATTTTCGCGCCGCCTTCGTGGGGTGCCGGAAAAATACATGGTCAGCCGCAACCTTATCGAGGGGTCCGAGGCGCGTAAGCTGGACGATATGGCGGGCGAGTTACAGGCAGTCTATATGCGCCACGCGGAGCTCACCACTAAAGAAGGCGACATCCCCATCACCGCCCCCACCGGGCTTGTGGAAGCAGTGATGGACTTGGGGCGCAAGGGGGTGTCCATCCAGCGCTATAAGGGGCTAGGTGAGATGAATCCTGAGCAACTCTGGGAAACAACCATGGACGCCCAAGTGCGCACCCTGCTCCAGGTAAAAGTGGACCATGGTGACACTGCTGGGGAACTTTTCTCCAAGCTCATGGGTGACGTGGTGGAACCGCGCCGCGAGTTCATTCAGGAAAACGCCCTGAAAGTGGCCAATCTGGATATCTGAGGGCGGCGCAAAGCGACGTTCTTGCCTAAATTCCGCCGTGATTACAGGGTTCTCTTAGCCCTCACGCGTGGAACCGTAAGGGCGGGTTGAACCATGGCATCACGTTCGGGCAAGGGCGACAGCCGCCGTCGGGTGGACGTTCCCAGCGCAGACCGCAGGGGAACGCAGCGCCGGGGTAAATCTAAATCATCCGTGTTCACCAAAAAACCAAAAAAGTCGTCTAAAAAAGCTCCTCCTAGGAAGGATTCCCTGGAAAAAGGGAATTCTCTACTAGGTGCTTTCGTGAAATGGGTGGTGCTGGCGATCATCTGGGGCAGCATCGCACTGGGCGGAGTCCTCGGCTGGTATGTCCTCGACCCACCTGATGTTGATAAACTTTCGGCGACCACACGGCGTCCCAGTATCACTCTTCTCGACCGCACGGGCGAGGTCATTGCCACCTATGGCGACCTCTACGGCCAACCCGTCCAGGCCAGCGAGATGCCGCAGAACCTGATTAAGGCCGTTCTTGCCACCGAGGACCGGCGTTTCTTCAGCCATTTCGGTCTTGACGTAATTGGGCTAACGCGAGCTATGTGGGTGAACCTCAAGAGCGGCCGCATTATCCAGGGCGGCAGCACTATTACCCAGCAAATCGCCAAGAATCTGTTCCTCACGCCTGAACGCACCATCAAGCGCAAGATTCGAGAAAGCGTGCTGAGCCTGTGGTTAGAACACAGGTTCACCAAGGAACAATTGCTAACTATTTATCTCAATCGGGTCTATCTGGGAGCCGGCACCTATGGCGTGGAGGCCGCTGCAGCCAAATACTTCGGCAAAAGTGCCCGCAATCTAGGTCTGTATGAATCGGCGCTGATTGCAGGATTGCTGAAGGCGCCGTCGCGCTTCACCCCCACCCACAACCCCGAGCTTTCAGAGCGCCGCACTGCCCAAGTCCTAGTCAACATGGTAGCGGCGGGCTTTCTCACGCCCGATCAGGTGGAAAAGGCGAAACACACCAAGCCAAAACTGGAGATCCACAAGGCCCCACCGCGTAGCACGCGCTATTTCGTTGACTGGCTCCTTCCCCGTATCGAAGGATATATCGGCCTCACCGACTATGATCTGGTGGTCTCCACTACTCTGGACAGAACCCTACAGAAAAGTGCAGAAACTAACCTAGTCGAGCTGTCTGAGAAAGAAGGTATCCAAGCCGATGCCCGTCAGGCGGCGCTAATCGTGCTCAGCCCCGACGGTGCCGTAAGAGCTATGGTGGGTGGGCGCGATTACGGCGATAGCCAGTTCAACCGTACTACCCAAGCCAAGCGCCAGCCCGGCTCCGCCTTCAAGCTTCCCGTTTATCTAGCGGGGCTGGAAAGCGGCTTGAGCCCCGAAGATACCTTTCAAGACGCACCGGTAACGGTTGGTGACTGGAGCCCCCGCAACTATAGCGGCAAATACGTGGGTGCAGTGTCCCTGAAGGAGGCACTAGCCCGCTCTATCAACACAGTGGCGGTGCGAGTGAGCGAACATGCGGGTCGAAATCGCGTGCGCAATGTGGCACGGCGGCTGGGTATTATATCGAATCTTCCGGAAGGCCCAGCGCTCGCATTGGGCACCGCCGGGGTGACCCTGATAGAAATGACGGGGGCCTACGCGGCGCTGGCTAATGAGGGAGAAGGCGTGTGGCCCTATGGCATCCGGGAAATCCGCAGCGGCGAAGGCGAGCTTCTCCACCGTCGTGCTGGTTCCGGCCCAGGACGGGTGATTGCCCCTGGCAACGTGGCACGACTCCATGACATGCTGGGCGCAGTAATCACTCTAGGCACAGGAAAGACAGCACAAATCGGCCGCCCGGTGGCCGGTAAAACTGGCACCAGCCAGGACTTCCGGGACGCCTGGTTCATCGGCTACAGCACCGAACTCGTCACCGGGGTGTGGTTCGGTAATGACAATAATACACCCATGGCAAAGGTAACTGGAGGCGGTCTACCGGCTCGACTGTGGCGGGAGTTCATGCTGGCGGCCCATAAAGGACTGGCCCCGCGCCCGCTTCCGGGTGCACATTTTGTATTAGAAACGCCGGAGGCTTTTTCCACGCCCGCCGGGATCACCGTGGACGCTGAGGCAAAGGCCGAGGAGATACCTCCTGGTGGAAAACCCCAGCCAAGGCTTGGCTTCTGGGACCAACTTATAATGGGAATCGGCATCGGAAGATAGTGGTGTCGGTCTATCCGAATCAACCTCTGTCAATGAGGTGGATGAAGGAACCCATTACCTTCCCTGAACGCAACCCGGCGGTTCCAAGCGACGCGCCACGGGCGTCATAACAGGTAAACAGAGCGTCCCCCGGGCCTTCCTCTACAATCCCCGCATAGTGGAATTCGTGACCACGGAAAAGGGCGTTTTTCCCTCCCAGCGCCGTCTTCGCCGTCAGACGCGCCTCACGGTAGCCCAGATGTAGGGTACACTCGGCGAATGTGGTGGAAAGTGGCAGAAGCCCCGTCATTGTGTGTTTTTTGCCCGCTCCGTCCATAAGCGTCTTGCCCAGCACCATATAACCGCCACATTCGCCAAATACCGCCGCACCCCGTTCGGCGGCATCTTTCAGGCCACTACGGAAGCACTCGCCACTAGCCAGTTTTCCCGCATATAGTTCGGGATAACCGCCAGGCAAATAAACGGCGTCTGCTGCCCCGTCCGGTGATTCGTCAGCCAGAGGCGAGAAGAAGGCGAGTTCGGAACCGGCCCCGCGCCAGCCCTCTAAGAGCGCCGTATAGGAAAAGGAAAAGGCCTCGTCCCGGGCTACGGCGATGCGCTGGCCCAGAGGGGGGACTAAGAGTGGGGCAAGAGCCGACGGTCCTTCTTTCACTATTCGCGCCGGCCTCGCCAAGGCGATCAAGGAGTCTGTGTCCACATAGGTAGCAATGCCCTTGGCAGCAACCCCCAGAAACGCCTCGAGGCGGGGGTGTTCCGTCGCCTGAACCAAGCCAAGATGGCGTTCAGGAAGGGCAAATGCGTGATCGTGGGGTAAGTAGCCGAGAACGGGTATATGCGGCAAGCCTGAGGCCATCGTTTCGCGCAGAATTTCCGCATGGCGTGAGCCACCTACATTGTTAAAGACTACACCCGCCACATCTATATCGCCGCGTTGCGTAGCGAAGCCTCTCACCACCGCCGCCGCCGAAGCTCCCTGACGGCGGACGTCCACCACCAGCAGTACCGGCCAGCCCGCATGTGCCGCCAGATCCGCGCTCGATCCTGCGTCGCTGGCAGCGCCGTCAAATAACCCCATAACCCCCTCGCACACCAACAGCTGCGCGTCACGCCCTATGTTGCGGATAAGGCAGTCCAGACTTTCCCCGCGCATGGCCCAAGGATCGAGATTGACGCAGGAACGGCCAGTAGCGGCGGTGTGAAAGGTGGGATCGATATAGTCAGGGCCAATCTTGGCAGACGCTACCGTCACACCTGAATCCTTCAAATGCCGCAGCAGACCTAAGGTAAGAACGGTCTTGCCGCTGCCGCTAGCCGGCGCGGCGATGATCAGGCCCGGAGGTATCATGTCGGAGGTGTCATATGCACGCCGTCACAGATGTTGTTCCATAACCATCATCATGTTTTCCGGCGTTGTGCCGTAGAAAAAATTAGTGATGTAACTGCCGTCGGGCGCCATCAGGTAGATGAGCGCCGTATGGTCCATCAGATAGTCATCATCACCCGTATCGGCTTTAGATCGGGCGTAATAGACGCGAAAACCCTTCGCTATTTTAGTGATTTCTTCGGGAGTGCCCGTAAAGACAAGCAAGCGAGGATGAAAGGAGGCAGCATACTCTTTCAAGCGCTCTGCCGTGTCGCGCGCAGGATCGATGGTGACAAAGGCAGGAACCACCTTCTCACTTTCCTCACCCAGCAGATCCACCGCTAGGCTCATATCACGCAGGATAGTGGGGCAGACGTCGGGGCAGAAGGTATAGCCGAAGGTAACGAGCAAGAACTTACCTGTCACGGCATCGCCCCCTCCCCTATGGCCATACTGGTCGGAAAGAATGATGGGGACGCCGATACGGACCTCCTCGCCCTCCCGTGGTGGCGGCCCACCAAACAGGGCCCAGACCATCACGATCAGAGCCACCGCCAGAAAGATGAAGACGGAAGGTCTGCCCCAGAGTCCTATCCGTTTCGTCATTCGCTCTCCCCTTTTTCCAAGGGGTTGGGGTCGAGGCGCTTGCCGGTAGTGGCTCCCAGCCAGTCGAGACCATCACGCAGTCTCACCACTGGCCCCACCACAAATAAGGCCGGCGGCTTGAGCCTGCTTTCCCTGACCGCCTGCGAACATTCCTCGAGGGTAGATATGAGCACCCGCTGGTCGGCCGTCGTCGCCTTGGAAACGACGGCCACCGGCTCGTCCTTGCTCCGGCCCGCGGTCATCAGGTGCTTGACGATGTCGTCAAGATGGGTAAGCGGCATATAGAAAACAATGACCGGCGACGTGCGGGCCAGCGCCTCCCAGTCTATGACGTCTGGAAGGTTGCCACCGGCCATATGGCCGGTAACGAAGGTGACGATAGAGTTGATCTCGCGGTGGGTAGCGGGAATCCCGGCGTAAGCCAGCCCACCGATGCCGGAAGTAACTCCGGGAACCAGCCGAAAAGGCACTCCAGCAGCCACTAAGGCCAGGGCCTCTTCGCCGCCGCGGGCGAAGACGAAAGGGTCGCCGCCTTTCAGGCGCAATACCCGTAATCCCTCGCCCGCTAGTTTCACCAGCAGGCGGGAAATATCGGGCTGGGTCGGCGAGGGACGGCCACCGCGTTTTCCCGCGAATTCAAGCCGTGCATCCTTATTCGCCAGTTCAAGTATTTTGAGGTCCACCAGCGCGTCGTAGACAATGACATCAGCGTGTTGCAGAGCATGAAGGGCATAAAGAGAGAGCAGGCCGGGATCGCCAGGCCCCGCCCCCACCAGCCACACCCAACCCGGCTCAAAGGATGCAAGCTCAAGGGAAAGTCCCTGTTTAATGATTTTCGGCTGTTCGTCCATAAAGTGCCTTCCCGAGATCTCATATCGCAGGGCGCAGTCTATCCGTGACGGGGGCTTCGGAAAAGGTCCAGTAAGCGGCTTTCGGCCTCGTGACAGGATGGCTAGACTGGTGCCCATGTCGAGACGACCACACAAGAACCTGCGCAAAGGCTACGCTACAGGGGCGTGCGCCGCCGCCGCTGCTGCGGCAGCCTTTGAGGCGCTTCTCAGCGGACGTTTCCCGGATCCTGTCACCATTACCCTACCGCGTGGTGAACGCGTTTCCTTCCCTCTTTCCACGAGGGAGAAGGGAGAGGACACCGGAGGCGCTCATGCCATAGCAGGCATCATCAAGAATGCCGGAGACGATCCAGATGTCACCCATGGCGTAGAAATCCGTGCCAAAGTACAGTTGCGAAAAAGGGGAGGCGGTATAGTGTTTCGCGCCGGGAAAGGCGTGGGCAAGGTCACACGGCCTGGCCTAGCGCTGGAGGTTGGGGAGCCTGCCATCAATCCAGTGCCACGCGAAATGATGTGTAAGGAGATTACCGCCGTCGCCAAGAGCCATGGCGTATCTCATGATGCAACTATCACCGTTTCCGTACCCGGCGGCGAAAAACTGGCGAAGAAAACCCTCAATGAACGGCTTGGTATCGTCGGTGGACTGTCCATCCTCGGCACCACGGGCATCGTCATTCCCTATTCCTGTGCGGCTTGGATCGAGGCCATTCACCGCAGTGTGGACGTGGCTAGAGCCAGCGGGATCCTCCATATCGCGGCAAGCACCGGTCGCACCTCGGAACGCGCAGTGCAGCGGCTATACACGCTGCAAGACGCCGCACTTATAGAAATGGGGAATTTCGCAGGTGGGCTACTTAAATACCTACGCCGTTACCCAGTGCCGAGGCTCACTCTAGCTGGGGGATTCTCCAAGATGTCAAAACTAGCAGCGGGCCATCTCGACCTTCATTCGAGGTGTTCCAGGGTGGATTTAGCTGGGCTTTCCACCCACCTTATGGAAATGGGCGCAAAGGAAGAGGCCATTTCTGCTCTGCCTACAGCATCCACCGGGGCGTTCCTGAATTTTGCACAAGCACGGAACCTGCCCTTGGCCGACCGCATCGCAGGAGAAGCTCGGCATGTTGCACTTGACGCTCTGGACACCGATGGCGAGACATCGGATATGCTGGTGGAAGTAACTATTTTCGATCGCGGCGGTAAGCTGGTGGGTCGCGCCGGAGGGTGACTTAGTTTTCGGAAGAGGGAACGCGGAAATGACAAAGACCTTGTTGATTCTGGGAGGAACGGCCGAAGCGGGCGAACTGGCGCGCAGGGTAACGGCGACCCATGGCGAGACGCTCCGGGTCATCACGTCGCTTGCCGGAAGGAGCGAGGCTGCGGAAAGTCAGAGTAACTGTATTCCTGGAGAGGTTCGTATCGGTGGGTTCGGTGGCCCACAGGGCCTAGGGACGTATCTGAAACAACAGAAGGTGGACTGGCTCATTGACGCCACCCACCCCTTTGCCGCCACCATTTCACGGAACGTGCGGCTTGCCTGTGAAACACAAGATGTGGAGCGAATCATTTTCGACCGCCCAGCATGGAGGAAACAGCCTGGAGATCAATGGGCAGAGCTTCCCGATATGATTGCTATGGTCGAATCCCTGCCTTGGGTAGAGCGGCGCGTGTTTCTGACCGTGGGCGCGAGCAACCTGGAGGCCTTTGCCCGGCTGCGCCGGCCGGGTCAGCCGAAATCATGGTTTCTGGTGCGCCTCATTTCCCCCCCCAAGAGACCGCTTCCGCTGGGAACGAAGGGAAAGGATTACGAGGTTGTCCTAGGGCGAGGCCCCTTTAGCCTGGACGAGGAGCGGGCACTAATAAGGCACCACCGCATTAATATTTTAGTGGCGAAGATGAGCGGCGGTGAAGCCACAGAAGCCAAGATCATCGCTGCTCGCGAGGCTAAAATTCCCGTCTTCTTTCTCTCGCGGCCTTTACCCGAATCCGGACTCAGACTAGGAAGAATGGAGGATGTACTAGCCTGGCTGGATGTGCGTACATAGCGACTTGACGAAACCGCCTCCGACCGGTGTTAATAGGAATAATTTCCAAGGCTTGGATAGAATAGTAATGCGTAATTTTGTCGTGGCTCTTGTGGGACTGGCGCTACTTTGCCCTGCCTCCGTAGCAGCGCTGGAAAGTGATATTTTCCCCGAGCTAGTTTATATCACCGCTGTCCGCGAAGACGACGTGGAGAGGGTGAAAAGTTTTCTAGAGCGTGGCTATGACGTAAACAGGGTGGACGGCAAGGGGCTGGCCCCGCTTTTCTACGCCGCCAAGAACGGCAGCGTGGACATGACAAAAGCCCTGCTCCATTACCGTGCCAAGGTCAATCTCAAGGACGGATTCGGCAACACGCCGCTGATCTGGGCTTGTGAGCGTGGCCATACGGATGTGGTAGAAATCCTGCTCAAGGCCGGCTCCGATATCGACATTCAGAACCGCAACGGCTTTACCCCTTTGATGCGGGCCATCGAGACTGGACATAGACAAACGGTGGAACTTCTCATCGAAAAAGGCAGTGACCTAACACTTCAGGACTTCACCGGACGCGATATTCAGATGCTGACCGATATCAGCCGCAATCAGCGAATCAAAAAAATCGTCGCGAAAGCTCTCCATGGTAACTAGACGCCCGAAAACGGAAAAAGGCTATTCCTTTGGCCGCATGATGTGGCTGTGGCTAGGATCGTAGAGACGGCTGTCGTCGAAACCTTCCCCGCCCACGGCGGGTCCCACGATAATGAGGGCGGTGCGTGTGATCCCGGCCTTTTTAACGGCGTCACGGATGGTGGCCAGCGTGCCCCGGATGATGGTTTCGTCGGGCCAGCTCACCCGCCACGCCACCGCCACCGGGCAGGTCTCCCCGTAGAGCGGGATCAGGTCCCGCACCAGGACAGCTAGATTGTTGATGGAAAGGTGGATAGCCAGGGTGGCACCGCTTTTCCCCAGTGTTTTTAGGTCCTCGCTCTCAGGCATAGGAGAGGATTTAACTGAGGTGCGGGTAAGAATCACCGTTTGGCACACCCCCGGTAGAGTAAGCTCGGTTTTCATAGCCGCCGCCGCGGCGGCAAAGGAAGGCACACCGGGGGTTACGTCATAAGGAATAGAAAGGTCATTGAGGCGGCGCATCTGTTCAGCGATGGCCCCGTAGAGGGAGGGATCGCCGGAATGGACCCGCGCCACATCCACCCCGCGTTCATGGGCCTCCTGGATGGTCTCGATGATCTTGTCCAGGGTCAGAGACGCACTGTCTATAACCTTGGCGTCTTGCGCGGCCTCAGCCACCACCTCTTGCGGCACTAGGGAACCGGCATAGAGCACCAGCCCGCATTCGCGGATCAGTTCAAGGCCGCGCACCGTGATGAGGTCAGGTGCACCGGGCCCGGCGCCTATGAAGTGGACGGTCATGTCAGCCCGCGCTTCTTTGCCTGTCCGCGCTTGGCGCATCTGCCGGCTTTTCCTTGTCGCCGTAGCCGCGCGGCGTATAGACCCACAGGCTCTCACCCCGCTGTACGGCCACTGTGTGGCTGTTGCCCACCAGGACCAGCGTCAACATGTCGGCCTGGGATGTAGTCAGGGACTCCAAGGTAGTCACCGTGACCTCTTCGCCTTGACGCCCGAGGTTGCGAGCCAACACCACCGGGGTGTCCGTCGGGCGGTTGGAAAGCAGGATGTCCCTCGCCTCCTCCAGAAGGTCACAGCGGTGCCTGGAAACCGGATTGTAGAAAGCCACCACGAAATCTCCTTCCGCAGCCGCCCGCACCCGTTTTGTGATATCCTCGCGGGGGGTTAGGAGATCGGAAAGGGAAATGGCGCAGAAATCGTGACCCAGCGGTGCGCCGATACGGGCAGCGGCGGCCTGAAAGGCGGAAATGCCGGGCACCACCGTCACCTTGACCCGGCTCCAGTCTTCCCTTTCCCCGCGGTGGAGAAGCTCGAACACCAGGGAGGCCATGGCGTAGATACCGGCATCCCCCGAAGAAATGAGCGCCACCCGCCGCCCCGAAGCCGCCAGATCGAGGGCGGCGCGCACCCGTTCCTCTTCTTCCCCCAGAGGGAAGGCATGACGTCGTGTCCGGGCCGTGGTTTCGGCCACAAGATCGAGATAGAGATCATAGCCCACCACGTCATCGGCTCGGCTCAGGGCCGCGTTTGCTTCCGGCGTGCGCCAGTCCTCCGCACCAGGACCGATACCGATCACCGCCAGCTCACCCCGGGGGGCGCCAATTACATGAGCATCCAGAGGCGAGGTGGCCAGGGCCAGAGCGCAGGTGGCACGGGCCGATTTGGCCTTGGGTATGACCAGTTCGCTTCCCTCGCCCGCCGCCGCCAGCGCCGCGGCCTCGCAAACGCCGTGACAGCCGGTCTCGCGGAACACCACCGGCGAGGAAGTTTGCAGACGCGGGGCCTGGGCCTCCAGCGACGGTGCATCGAAGAACCGGGCCGGAACACCTAGAGACTCGGCCAAGACATGCACCGCCGTCTCGTCTGATTTGAGGTCAATGGAACAGACACAGGCCACGGCCAAGGGGCTCAAGTCGTGTTCGGCCAAGGTCTTCATCACTAGTGCTTCCAGTTCCGCTGGTTCCGTCTGGCGCTCGCAGCCCACTCCCAGCGCCAGCACCGGTGGATGGAAGAGAAGCTCGCCGTCGCCGGGCGGCGTGGCTTCGGCGCCGATCCGGATGGAAAGGGGCGCATCATCGTGAAAATCTAGACCCGATCCGGTGAGCCAGCCGCCGTCTAAAACATCACACCGGAGCGCTACTTTCTCCCCGGCCAAAAGTGCCGCCGTCAGGGTCTTAGTCATCTCGCGGTTGGCCACGCGCCAACCTAGCGGCGGCATATCCAGCGCCAAGCCCTGCCGCAACTCGCTCGCCGTGGTCACGGCGGCGATGCCGCCCGTCTGTTCCGCCAGAAACACCGCCAGAGAATTGCCGCCGCAATGCCCGCCTAGCAGAGATACGGCGACGCTCCCGTCCTCCGCCAGTGCTACCACCGGCGGATCCTTGATCTTGTCGTCAAGGCAGGGCGCTATGGTACGGACGAGAATCCCCGCTGCGCAAAGGCCGATGATGGGGCGACCACGGACAAACAGGTCCCGCATATGGCCACCGAGATCGCTGAAAACTGTATCGGCTTCAGCCACGCGCGGTGCATATCCGTGAACCTCCGCGCTGGGCAGAGCGGACGCTAGACGGCAGGCGAGGGTGTGTCCGTCCCGGGTCAAAACCAGAAAAACCGCGCCTTCGGGAAATTGGTGATGATCTGCCGTCATGGGGGTGTCCCTTCCCGATTATGAAGGAGGATCATGGAGAAATAGGAGGCGGAGTCCGCGTCCACTTCAGCGAGAGGTAGAACGCGCTCTTCTACCATGGAGACCCGCTCCACGTAGCGGGCCTTTTCTACCATGCCGAGGCGGCTGAGAAGCCCATACAGCTTGGCAAAATGCCGCCCCACCTTGACGATGACAGCGGCATCGAAGCCTTCCAGCCGGGCGGCAATGATATCCTCGTCCAAGGTCGCTGGGACCAAGGCAAGACAGTCATTGCCCGTAGTAAGGGCCAGTTTCGCCGCGGCTGACCCCGCCGCCATGGCAGACACGCCGGGCACAACTTCCACTTGGAAGCGGCGGCCAAGCCGGGCGAAGAGATACTGGAAGGAGCCATAGAGGAAGGGATCACCAAGACACAGTAGGGCCACGTCACGCCCCGCATCCAGATGTTCCGCAACCTCCTCGGCAGCTAGGTCGTAAGCGGCTTCCGCTGGCTGACGATTTTTCTCATAGGTAGTGCGGATGACAATTTCGGCCTGTTCCCCAGGCAAATGGGGTCCAGCGATACGCCGTGCCAAGCCCTTGCCCTTCAAGGGCGCGGGATAGGCTAACACCGGCACGGCGCGCAGGTATTTTAGGGCTTTGAGAGTAATCAATTCCGGATCGCCAGGACCGATGCCGAGACCGTAGAGGGTGCCAGAAGTGGGACTCATGAGGCCTTCTCCACTACGAGCTGGATCACGGGATGCTTGTCATACCACCCCAGGGAGGTATTACCTGGTCCGGATTCGGCATGGGATAATGCGATACGGGTGAGCCGTCCACCCTCGGTGCGGAAGAAAGCAGCGAGGCGTTCTTGGCCTTTTTCTGTCACCGTGTTAGCCACCAGCCGCCCACCTGGCTTCAGCACTCCCCAGCAGGTTTCTAGCAGGCCGTTTCCGGAGACACCGCCGCCCACGAAGATCGCATCGGGCGGGGCAAGGCCGGCTAGTGCTTGTGGTGCCTCGCCTGTAATCACTTCGATGTGGGGCACGCCCAAAGCTTCGGCATTTGCCGCAACCCGTCCAGCACGCGCAGGGTCGCGCTCCACCGCCACAGCTCGGGATGTGGGCTCAGCGCGCAGCCATTCGATGGCGATGGCACCGCTACCGGCGCCCACATCCCACAACAATGCCCCAGGCAGAGGTGCAAGAGCTGCCAGGGTGGCCGAACGCACCGTCTGCTTGGTCAGCTGTCCGTCATTGAGGAAGGCTTCATCAGGTAGGCCGGGGACCCGGGGCAGGACGGGTGTGCCTTTTTCAATGCGGCATTCAACAGCTATGGTATTGAGATCGTGACAGGGAGCGTTATCCCAACCCTCAGCGGTGCCGTCGCGACGCTCCTCATGGGGGCCGCCGAGCCGCGCCAGTATGGTGAGACGGCTGGGGCCATAGCCCTTGTCCCGCAAGGCCGCAGCCACGGCGTCCGGGGTCGTGCCGTCCTCGGCGAAGATGAGCAACCGCGCGCCGGGGTGCAGATGAACGTTAAGGAGAGAAAGCGGCCTGCCGTGCAGAGTCATGGTTTCCACTTCAGCCCGGGACCAGCCCAGCCGCGCGCAGGCTAAGGAAAACGCCCCGGCGGCGGGAAATATTGCCATCTCCTCGGCACTAAAACGCTGTGCCAGGGTCACACCAACGCCGTAATCCATAGGATCGCCGCTGGCCAGCACCACCACACGCTTGTCGCGATGGCCGGCGATGGCGTCAAGGGAGTCGGAGAAAGGCGTGCCCCAGACCAGTTTCTCGGCCGTGGAGGAGGAGATGAAGGCCAGATGTCGCGCCCCGCCCACCAGCACATCAGCCTCTTCCACGTATTGTTTGCAGCGGGGAGATAGTCCATCGAGTCCATCTTCACCAATGCCGATAACCCGTAGCCAGGGAGAGACCGTCATGGGCCCGCCCGCGTCACCGGCTGGTGGGCCTGCTGGACACGGGCCAAGGCATTGAGGGCGGCGACGGCCAGGGCCGAGCCCCCAAAACGACCACGCAGGGTAAGACAGGCCAGCCCGTGCGACGGAGCCTCGGCAATCAACGCCTCTTTGGATTCGGCCGCGCCCACATAGCCCACGGGAAAGCCGAGGATAAGGGCCGGTGGCGGCGCGCCTTCCGCGAGCAGCTCCAGCAGCCGGAAGAGAGCCGTGGGCGCATTGCCGATAACCGCGATGGCCCCGTCCAGATGGTCCAGCCAGTGGTCCAGTGCCGCCGCCGAACGGGTGATCCCTCCCGCCTTGGCCCGTTCCTCCACGCCGTCCTCCAACAGGGTGCAGATCACCTCATTGCCTGCTGTCAGGCGCGAGCCGTCGATGCCCTGGACCACCATGCTTGCGTCACAGAGAATGGGCGCGCCGGATTCAAGGGCACCTATCCCCGCCGCTGCCACGTCGCCGCACCAAACCAGGTCGAGCGCGATGTCCGGTAGGGCGCAGGCATGCACCAATCGCATAGCCACGGGCCGCAGGCTTTCGGGAATGCCTGAGAAATCCACCTCCTCACCGATGATCTCGAAGGAACGGCGGGTGATGTCCTCGGGGCGGCGCAGGTAATCGAAGTTCATCTAGGCGGATTCCTTTGCCGGATCATGGTCGTGGGCGTGGTCGTGGCCGGTACCGATGCCGCGCACATGGTGGTGGTGCCCGGCCTGAGGCTGGCCCTTGGAGTCCTCGAATCCCACTACCTGTTCGCGATATTTGCATAGCAAGCAGTTCATGGCGTTGTCGCCCTCGGCGATTCCAGTCACCCGCTCGGCCAGGGTATCAAGCACCCTGGGGTGGTCGTTGAGGTAGGAGGCAGCAACAAACTCCGTGTCCGGATGGCTGGACGCTACCTCGGCCATCTGGGCGTAGATGCGTTTCACTAATACCCCGGTAAAAAGGAAATAGGGAAAGACGATAATGCGCCGGAAGGACATAGCCGCCACCCGTTCCAGTCCTGCATTGACACGGGGGTAGGCAACGCCGCTGTAACAGGCCTCGGCCCAACCCAGATCCATCCCCTCCCACAGCATGCGGGAAACCTTAGAGATGTTAGAGTTAGCGTCGGGGTCGTTAGTGCCGCGCCCCACCACCATAAGCAAAGTATCGGCTACCGCCACACCGTCTCCAGTGGCTCCCATAGCGGTGGCAATGCGATCGCGGGCGGCCATAAGCAGTTTTGGTTCGATGGAAAGGTCGCGCCCACATGACAGGGAAACATTCGGATGGGAAGCGGCAAAACTATTTAACTCCCAAGGAATATCGTTCTTCACATGGCCGGCAGCGAAAAGCATGGCTGGCACCGCGAGAATCTCCGTCACCCCGCGCTTCACGAGCTTTTCCAGCCCTTCCTGGATGGTGGGCTTGGCAAACTCCAGGAAGCCCGACTCAACGTCGTATTGCGGTAGCCTCTCGCGCATACCCCGCGCCAGAGACTGAAATTCTGCCACTGCCTCTTCATCGCGGCTACCGTGGCCGCAGATCATCACGCCCGTTTTGCTCATTGATGCTGTTCCCTTCTTTGAGCCTTAAGTGGTGATCCATAGGCGAAGGTCATTTGCCGATTGACCGGAGGAACTCCAGCATACCATTCTCGGAAGATGACGGAGTTCGCCACCGCAAATACCCTTGCCAATCCACATCTCCTGCTTCTGCTTCTTGTCGCCCTTGCGGTGGAAGCTGTGGTGGGCGGTATGCCGCTGCTGTTCCGCATTGTGCCACACCCCGTGGTACTCACCGGAAAGCTCGTGGGCACCGTAGAGCGCCGCCTCAACCAAGAATTGCGCGGTGAAAAGGCGCGCCTTGTTCGCGGCTTTTTGGTGGTAGTGGTGATGGTGGCCTTGGCCGCCGGAGCTGGTTACGCCATTACCGGGATCGCCCATGATATCGCCCATGGCTGGCTGCTTGAGATATTTTTCGTGGTGGCACTGGTAGCCCAGCGCAGCTTGTATACCTCTGTGCGCAAAGTGGAGCTGACCTTGCGGGCAGGCGGCCTTGCCGCGGGACGTAGTGCCGTCAGCCATATTGTCGGCCGCAATCCGGATTCTCTCGATGAATGTGGAGTGGCCCGTGCGGCGGTGGAATCCTGCGCCGAGAATTTCTCCGACGGGGTGGTGGCGCCAGTTTTTTGGTATGCATTGCTCGGACTTCCCGGTTTGTTTGTCTACAAGACAGTCAACACCATGGATAGTATGATCGGACACAAGACCAAGCGGTATCTTTCCTTTGGCTACACCGCCGCAAAGCTGGACGATGTGATGAATTTCGCCCCCGCGCGGTTGGCTGGAGTAATCCTGGTAGCCGCTGCAGTCTTTGTGCCAATGGCTAATGCCGGCCGTGCTATCACCACCATGCTGCGCGACGCCAGAAACCATTCCTCGCCCAATGCAGGATGGCCTGAAGGCGCGGTGGCCGGGGCGCTGGACCTTTCCCTGGCGGGACCTCGCAATTACAGCGGCAAGGTGGTCAAGGACGGGTGGATCGGCGACGGTCGCACCAAGGTGACGGCTCAGGACATCCGCCACACGCTTTATCTCTATGCCATTGCCTGTCTGATCCAGATAGGCATTATCACCATCCTGTTGATGACGCGACTGACAGCACCGGGACAGCTCTCGCGGGAAGCGCAGACCATCCTCCATACCCTCAATGGACTGAAGAATCTGCTCTGAGGTTGTTGTGTCAACGCGCACGGGCAATCTCCAGCAGGCTGTCGAGATCAAGGCAAGCCCCGTACAGCCCAGCCAATTCGTCAAGGGCTTCCTCTACTCCTTGGGCGTAGGACAGATCCGCTCCCAGTCTCGCATTCAAACCCTTCAGATAGTCGCGGCGATAGGTGTCATCGGCGAAGAGACCGTGCAAGTAGCAGCCCTGGACCCGGCCATCGGCGGAGATGGCCCCACCCTGTTTTCCCCGTGGTAGAGACATGGGCCTCTTACAGTCAGGGCCGGAGGTCTCCCCCAAATGCATTTCATAGCCGCCATAGAGGGCTGCATCCCCGGCGTCATCGGTTCCCGTGGCCCGCAGCAAGGTCTTTTTTGCTATCATCACTGTCTTCACGTTAAGCAAGCCCAGTCCCCGCGTTGTTCCTGCCCGGCCTTCCAGGGCCTGTGGATCGGAAATAGCATGGCCTAGCATTTGGTAGCCCGCGCACAGCCCTAGCACCCGCCCGCCATGACGCAGATGGGCGTGAATATCCGTGTCCCAGCCCTGCTCCCGCAGGAAGGCCAGATCGGCCATGGTAGACTTGGAGCCGGGGATGAGGATGAGGTCGGCGTCCAGGGGTAAAGGAACCCCCGGTGGGATCATGTCCACCGCCACACCTGGTTCGGCGGCCAGCGGGTCGAAATCGTCGAAATTGGCAATACGTGGAAGGCGCGGCACAGCGATGCGTATTCCCGGGTGCGGCGCACCGGCGATGGAAGTGTTTTTGTTATCCAGGGCCATGCTGTCTTCGTCGGGCAGGCGGTGCACGGCCTCCGCATGGGGCAGAATACCGAGACAGGAAAGCCCTGTTTTTTCTTCAATAATGGTAAGGGCCGGACCAAACAAACGTTCATCGCCCCGGAACTTGTTGATCACATAGCCCTTCAAAAGCGCTCGTTCCTCCTCGGATAGAAGGGCGTGGGTCCCCACTAGGGCGGCGATAACGCCGCCGCGGTCAATATCGCCCACTAAAATCACCGGCACGTTTGCGGCACAGGCGAATCCCATATTAGCGATATCAGCACCACGCAGGTTCACCTCCGCTGGGCTACCTGCACCTTCCACCAAAACAAGATCGGCGCCACGCCCCAGTGCATCGAAACTCTCCATGACCCGGGATAGGAGCTCCGGCTTTTGCTTGTGGTAGTCGCGGGCCGAGATGCTACCTTCCACCTGTCCCTGAACCACAAGTTGGGATCCGGTTTCAGACTGGGGTTTGAGCAGGATAGGGTTCATATGCACCGATTCCGCCACCCCGCAAGCAAGGGCTTGAAGCGCTTGGGCACGACCGATTTCCCCACCATCAGCAGTGACGGAAGCGTTATTGGACATATTCTGGGGCTTGAATGGGCGCACCCGAAGGCCGCGCCGCGCAAAGGCTCGGCCTAGCCCTGCCACCAGCAGAGATTTGCCCACATTGGAGCCGGTGCCTTGAACCATCAGAGTGGGAACGCGTGCGGCGTTTTCTTTGTTATTTCCTCCTTGTCCACCCATGGGGAGGCTATTGGTTCCCCAGAAGGGAACGCAGCTTGTCGGCATCGGTGGAGGAGTGTTTTTTTTGCACTACGATTTCGGTGACACTGGTGCGGCTGCCGTAGAATTCCTCGTTGAGGTCCTCGCGCCCATGGATCAATGCCCCCTCGAAGGAAACCCCGGCATAGACCCCCCGCGGGCGGGAGAAGGCATAGATATCGGCAAGTTGAGCCGTGGTAGCGGCCTCAGCGCCAAGTCCCACCGTCCCCACGGCCACGCTCAAATCAGCGCCAAGTTTTACTTCCTGGTCGATGATGGATTCGATGCCGCGATCGGTCATGATAGCTAGTATGGTTTCCGAATCCTGGCCACCAAACTGCAGACCGACGCTCATTGCTCCCATGGTGAAAAAAGCGGGATAACCCCAAGTTCCATCGCTATTGCGTGCCAGCAGCACGCCATTGCCGCCCTCGACGCCATAGAAGAACCCGACTTTTAGTAGGCTGGGGAAGATGAGCACACCCCTGGCGTCGTTCAGCAAGGCTTGAAGCGTGTGATAGTCAGGATTATTGAGCAGGTTGCCGAGCGCAATCTCGGACTTGATGACCAGTTCCTTGGCATCGTTCCCCGCCCGCGCATCGGTGGGAACGGAGACCATAAGGCCTAAAAGGAGAAAAATGGACAAAAACCGCCGAGGGGTGTTCATCGTTCCGATCATGTGTTTGGCTCCCTTTGTAGTCATGGTTGGATTAAAGAATGAGCCCTAGAATTCGACGCCCGGCTGGGCCTTTACTCCCCCGCGGAAGGGGTGTTTGACGAGCGTCATTTCGGTCACGAGATCAGCGGCCTCGACTAGTTCCGGTTTGACGTTACGCCCGGTGACCACCACATGCAGCCCCGGACGCCGGGATACGAGAACGTCGATTACCTCGTTTGGGTCGAGGTAATCATAGCGCAAGGCGATGTTCATTTCGTCGAGAATCACCATGGCGTATGTGGGATTGGCGATCATCTCTTTGGCGGCCTCCCAGGCGGCTTTCACCGCGGCGATGTCGCGCTCCTTGTCCTGGGTTTCCCAGGTAAAACCCTCGCCAAGCGCCTTGAAGGTCACAAGCTCGGGGAAGGTCTCCAGAACCCGGCGCTCGCCGGTATCCCAGACCCCCTTGATGAACTGGACCACGCCCACACGCATGTCATGGCCCACGCAGCGCAGCGCCATGCCGAAGGCGGCCGATGATTTGCCCTTGCCGGGGCCGGTATGGACCATGAGCAGTCCCTTTGCCTCGGTTTTGCCGGTCAGTTTCTTGTCGTGAAGCGCCTTGCGCTTTTCCATCTTCGCCTTGTGACCGGTGCTGTCGTTGGAACTCATGGCGTCACGACCTCCCCGTTCATCTGTTGCGCCCCCACCATTCCCGTCAGGCCCACAAGCCTGTGGTAGGCAGCGTTGGACCGGGGCCGCCACAGCCCACGCTCCAATGCTTCCATCAGCTTGGCACTCATTTCCCTCAGGGCCGCAGGGTTAGTTTTCTCCATGAAGCCGCGCACGTTATCATCCTGGATATAGGCATCAAATACGGCATCAAAATGATGATCTTTTACAGCATGGGCGGTAGCCGCAAAGGCAAAGAGGTAATCCACCGTCGCCGCCATTTCAAAAGCTCCCCTGTAGCCGTGGCGCATGACTCCGGCAATCCATTTGGGATTGACTACGCGAGCCCGCACCACGCGGCCGATTTCTTCTTCTAGTGTGCGAACTTTGGGTTGTTCAGGCCGCGAATGATCGTTGTGAAACATAGCCGGAACCTTGCCAGACACATGACGCACAGCCACTGCGAGACCACCCTCAAACTGGTAATAATCGTCGCTGTCCAGAAGATCGTGTTCGCGGTTATCCTGATTTTGCAGAACAGCCTCAATCCCGGCAAGGCGAGTCTCAAACAGGGCGTGCTCCGCCGCGCCCTTGGCTCCGCCACCATAGGCGTAGCCACCCCAGGCGATATAGGCCCGTGCCAGGTCGGCGTCAGTTTCCCAGCCGCGCTCGTCCATGAGCGCCTGAAGCCCCGCACCATAGGCGCCCGGCTTGGAGCCAAAGACACGGGCGGCGGCGCGAGAAAGGGCGATATCTTTTTCCTCCCCTCGCATCACCATGGCGGCAGCCTCGTCGCACACATGGGCGGCTAAGGGGTTGTCCTGCTGCGTCTCATCCAGCGCCGCCACGGCGCGGGTGGCGGAATCGAAAAGGTTGATGAGTCCGGGGAAAGCATCGCGGAAGAGCCCGGAAATACGCAGGGTCACATCCACCCGGGGGCGGCCAAGCACCGATACGGGTATAATCTCGAACCCAGTGACGCGTCGTGAGGTAGGCTCCCATTGGGGCTGCACCCCCATTAGGGCTAGCGCCTGGGCAATATCATCGCCGCCGGTGCGCATATTGCTGGTCCCCCAAGCGCTCAAAGCTAGACGCCGTGGCCAGTTCCCGTGTTCCTGGGAAAAACGTTCCAACAGGAGGGTGGCCGACTTCCAACCTAAGGCCCAGGCCGCCGGCGTGGGCACCACGCGGGTATCAACCGAGTAGAAGTTGCGCCCCGTAGGCAGCACGTCGGGCCGCCCCCGGGTGGGGGCCCCCGATGGCCCCGGGATCACGAAACGCCCATCGAGCCCGGCCAGAAGGCCGGTAATTTCGGCGTTACCACAGGCCATAACAGCGGGACGCAGGATTTCTTCCATATAATCGAGCACCACCGCAGTGCGGGACCACGTCTTCGCCGGTTTTGCCTTCCCCGCCACAAGGCGAAGAGCCAGAGATTCCAGCCGCTCTACTGTATCGCCATTACTGCGCCAGACATTATTTTCGTCCAACACATCAGGACGCGGACCGTTCCAAGCTGCGGCCATGTCACAGTCCAGAGGATCAAAAGACAGTCCCAAATCGGCCGCCAGAGCGCGGGTCAGAGAGGCATCGGCATCTTCGCTATGGCCTCGCGGATTACGTAACAGAGCTACCAGAAGGTCGGTAAGTTGGCCGTTTTCCGGCGACCGGCCGAAGATGTGCAGGCCGTCCCTGATCTGCATTTCCTTCAGTTCACAGAGATAGGTGTCCAGTTTTTTAAGGGCCTCTTCTTCGTCGTCATTCGTGCTGATGCCGCAATCGGTATCGAGTCCGGTCATCGAAAGACGTTCCAAGATTTCCCTGCGCAACAAGACGAGGCGGCGGGGATCGAGTCCGGCGGCCTCGTAATATTCATCCACCAATTGTTCTAGTTCCGCCAGTGCACCGTAGCTTTCGGCCCGGGTCAGTGGCGGGGTGAGATGGTCAATGATCACCGCTCCAGTGCGACGTTTAGCTTGGCTACCCTCGCCAGGGTCATTGACAATAAAGGGGTATAGGTGGGGCACAGACCCGAATGCCGCCTCTGGGAAACATGTCTCGGATAGCGCCAACGCCTTGCCCGGCAGCCATTCGAGGTTGCCGTGCTTTCCCATATGGACCACCGCATGGGCCGTAAATTTACCGCGCAGCCAAGCATAAAAAGCGAAATAGCCGTGGGGCGGCACCAGGTCAGGGCTGTGATAGCTGGCGGCGGGATCTATGTTATAGCCACGCGCTGGTTGCAGACCCACGGCCACCTTGCCGAAGCGAAGCACGGAAATGGCGAAGGCCCGGCGCCCACCGAGAAAGAAGGGGTCTTGTTCCGCCCCGCCCCAGCGTTCCGTGACCTGTTGGCGTAGCGTCTCGGGCAAGGTAGCAAAGAAGGCCGTATAATCAGCGAGAGAAAGGGTTTCGCTGATGTTCCTAGCGGCCAAATCGGAGAAATCATTGGTGGGACCGGCGGAAATCTGCGCTACAAGTGACGCCCCGTCTTCGGGTAGGGATTCTGTAGCGTATCCAGCGTCTTTCAGGGCGCGGAGCACGTTTACGACGCTCGTCGGGGTATCCAGCCCAACACCGTTGCCGAGCCGTCCATCGCGATTGGGATAGTTGGCCAACACCAGAGCAATGCGACGCTCCTGCGCCGGCATCCTCCTCAATTCCACCCAAGCGCGGGCAAGATCGGCACAAAATGCCACCCGGTCGGCCAGTGGCTCATGAACCACCAGATCGCATTGGGTAGCCTCGTCACGCCGGGCACACCCCTTAAAGGAAACAGCGCGGGTGAAGAGGCGCCCGTCCACTTCAGGCAGCACCACGCTCATGGCCATGTCGCGGGCGTTCATACCTGTGTATCCCTCTTGCCAGGCCTCGCGTGTGCCGCCACTGAACGCCACTTGCAAAACCGGACAGTCGGCGAAATCGAAGGGCGTGTCCGCCCTTGCCCCTCCAGGAACCGAGAGGGCGAAGCCGGTGGCGTTTACCACCACATGGGGGGGTGCGGCGCGCAGAAGCCGATCGACGGTGGCGGCAGCCACCGGATCCCTGAGACCAGCAACGTAGATAGGCAGGGGGTTGAGGCCGCGTTGGGCCAGCGCCGTTATCAGGGCTTCCACCGGCCTAGTGTCAGCGGCCTGTACCAACGCTCGATAGAACAGGAGCGCGACCACGGGCTGTTCCGGAACC